>QFCE01002385.1_pt1 | contig 258347 bp, 244 predicted proteins | sample 5346091 | NCBI WGS metagenome assembly QFCE01 (sample SAMN09062252, study PRJNA434731) | Human gut metagenome, whole genome shotgun sequencing project. | isolation source: stool timepoint A chromium assembly | host: Homo sapiens | collected 2015 | reverse complement strand
CCATGATCGTCGGACAGGTGGTAGGGGTTGAAGCACTGGCGGCAGTAGGCGCCGGAGACTGGCTGGTATGGCTGGTGTTCGGTATCATGACAGGTATCACACAGGGTTTTTCTATTCTGGTAGCTCAGTTTTATGGAGCAAGGGAAAAAGAAAATCTGAAATGCGCGGTGGCGAAAAGCTATATCATGACAGCACTGCTTTCTGTGATTGTACTTGCGGTAAGTGAAGGGGCAGTTTATCATGTTCTTTTGTTTTTACAGACACCGGATAATGTCATTGACCTGACAATGCTATATCTTCGGCTGATCTTTGCCGGAATTCCGATCATAGCGGCTTATAATATATTTGCAGCGATTCTTCGAGCACTGGGTAACAGCAGATCTCCACTGATAGCAATGACCATAGCAGCGTTGATCAATGTGGGACTGGACCTGTTATTTGTGGCAGTTTTTGGCTGGGGTGTAGCCGGAGCAGCAGTGGCGACAGTCATCGCACAGGGATTTTCAGCCCTGTACTGTCTGATGGTGTTACGGAAAATTCCGGATATCCGACTGGAAAAACAGGACTTCTATAGACAGCCGGCAATGAGTCTGCGGCTTTTGAAAGTGGCGACTCCTCTTGCAATCCAGAATGTGATCATCTCTGTAGGGGGGCTTACAGTACAGTATGTAGTCAATGGATTTGGATTCCTGTTTGTGGCTGGATTTACAGCATCAAACAAATTATATGGAGTTTTAGAGATGGCTGCCGTTTCATACGGATATGCAATTACAACCTATGTAGGCCAGAATCTTGGTGCAAAGAAATATCAGAGAATCCGGAAAGGTGTGCATAGCGGAACTTATATGGCATTGCTTACTTCTGTTGTGATCTCAGGTGTGATGGTGTTATTCGGACGCAATATATTGTCACTGTTTGTATCCGGCGAACCGGAACAGATCCGACAGGTGTTAGACATTGCATATAAATATTTGTTTATTATGGCAATTTTTCTATGGGTACTGTATCTGCTGTATGTATATCGTTCGGCGATTCAGGGTCTGGGTAATACCCTGATTCCCCTCGCCAGTGGCATTGCAGAATTTGTGATGCGTGTCAGTGTTGCATTATTGTTACCAAAACTGATCGGTGAAGACGGAATTTTTTATGCGGAAATTTGTGCCTGGACCAGCGCAGCTGTTTTATTATTTATAAGTTATATGATTATTATACGAAAATACAAAGATTCATCGGATTCATCGGAACTCCCGGCAAAAGGCTTATAAAGATGCGCTGGCAGTGGTAAAATATATTTCATAGGATGAATGCGAAGAAAAACTTCTTGCAAATCAGCAGGTAATTAAGACGCCGATTGTCAGAAATGGTAAGCAGGCTACAGTGGGATATGAACCAACGGTTTGGAAAAGTTGGTCATAAGATTATGAACAGATTAAAAGTATTTTGGCACAGTTTGCTTTTGTTTATTGGAAGATGTGGATAGATTTTGAAATATACAAAATGTAAAATATGATAATCTGATGCGATTAATTAGTGCTATTGCAAGGGATAATCAGAATACTATGGGGGTAGAAGATGAAAATTTACGTAGATGCATCTGCAAGGTGTGATGGAGACGGTTCCGAATTTAGGCCTTTTAAAAGAATTAATGAAGCGGCAAAGATTGCGGTTGCAGGAGATGAAGTCTTAGTAAAACCGGGTATTTACAGAGAGTATGTAAATCCCGTAAACAGTGGAACAAAAGAAGCGCCTATTGTTTATAGGTCGGTGGAACCCTTAAAAGCAATTATTTCCGGTGCGGAAGAAGTTGACGCTTGGAAACTTTATAAAGGTGATGTGTGGGTGACCAGAATCAATAATGGCGTGTTTAATGGTTATAACCCATATACAACACCGGTTTATGGGGATTGGTATTTTGCCAAGGATGAAAAACATACAGGCTGTGTTTATCTGAATGACAAGGCAATGTACGAAGTGGATTCTATAGAAGCTTGTGAAAAAGCGGAAGTATATAAGCCGTCGTGGGAACAAGAGTGGAGCGTTTATAAATGGTATGCCTATGTGGAAGGTGATGAAACCGTTATATACGCTAATTTTAGAGGAAAAGATCCGCGAAAAGAAAAGGTAGAGATTAATGTGCGAAGAGAATGTTTTATGCCAAAGAAAGAGCATGTTGATTTCATTACCTTAAGTGGCTTCTTTGTAGAAAAGGCAGCTACTACATGGGCACCTCCGGCAGCGTTCCAGGATGGTATGATAAGCCCACACTGGTCATATGGCTGGATAATCGAAGACTGTGAAATTACAAACAGTAAATGTTGCGGTATTTCTCTTGGAAAATATTACGATGATGAGAATGACCATTATTTTACAAGAAAGCATATAAAAAGTCCTACACAGATGGAGAGAGATGCTGTGTGCCGCGGACAGTATCATGGTTGGCTGAAGGAAGAGATTGGCTCTCATACTGTAAGAAGATGCAATATTCATGATTGTCAGCAGACCGGAATTGTAGGAAGAATGGGCTGTGTTTTCTCAACTATCGAAGATAATCATATTCATCATATTAACAATATGATGGAGCTGGGGGGTGCGGAAATCTCAGGAATTAAACTTCATGCGGCAATTGATGTGTTGATCAGAAGAAATCATATTCATCATAACACCATGGGTATTTGGCTTGACTGGGAAGCGCAGGGAGCTCGAATTACACAAAATCTGTTACATGATAATGATGTTCCGGAAGGTTCTATTAAGTTAGAAGGCGGTATGGAAAGCCAGGATATCTTTATCGAAGTAGGTCATGGACCGACTTTGATTGATAATAATATTTTGTTGTCTAGATATGGTCTCCGTCTTGCAACAGAAGGTGTGGCGGTTGTACATAATCTTATTCTTGGTTCCACCACAGTGGTTGGAGCCGGAACAGATTGGGAAGTGGATGGAAGAAGTCAGCGTCGTTACACACCATATCACATCAGACATAGGACAGAAGTTGCTGGGATGATGACCATTCTTCATGGTGATAATAGATTCTATAACAATATATTTGTACAGTATTATCCGGTTGATAATAATGAATCAAAGGAATCTCCGTATTATCAGGTTGTAGGCAATCATGTGTGGGATGAATACCCGACATATGATGAATGGATTGCTAGATTTGATATGGATGTAGAGAAACCGGATATGGATAAGCTGGCGGTGCCGCATTTTGATCATCTGCCAATCTGGGCAAATGGTAATGCATACCTTATGGGTGCTAAAGCATGGAAAAAAGAAACAGATAAGTTTGTAGATGCCGATACGGAAGTTACAGTAGAGCTTGTGGAAAAAGATGGATTCTATGAGCTGGAAACAAATATCTACGAAATACTCGGAGATTATTCTAATGGTATTATAACAAGTGACATTTTGGGTAAAGCTTTTGAGCCGGAACAGCGTTTTGAGGAAAGAGACGAATCGGATATTATCTTTAATGTGGATTTTTATGGAAATCACAGAGGAGTATCTACTATTCCAGGACCTTTGGCGAAGTAATGACTATAAAGATTTGAAAAAATTAGAGTCCTATATTGATTATTAAAAATGAAGTACCCGCTTTCATTAGCAAAATAATAGTCTAATGAAAGAGGGTATATTTGTGATTAAAAGAATTTATAAGGATTTTATCATTGCATTTTTAAATTCTCGCGGTGAAATACCTTTTACTTTTTTGAAGGAGCGGTTAAAGGAAGAAACACTGTTAAATCCACATTCAAAAGCAATATCGATATATTTCTTGTTTTCAGTCATAAACATGGATTTTGCCAATCGGATTCTTTCTTTAGAGAATTTCAAAGGGATGATATAAATAAAGTTGCAGATATATGGTTGGATACAAATATAAAGGCACATAATTTTATCCCCGCCGAATACTGGAAAAGCAATTTCAGATCAGTAAAAGAAGCGTTGTTACTAGCAGAGGTTTATGTGTATGAGTATGATACAGAAATACAGGGTTTTATAGGGTTAAATGATGAATATGTTGAGGGCATTTTTGTTTCTGGTGAAATGCAATCGCAGGGTATAGGTAAAATTCTGCTGAATTATGCAAAGGATAAAAGGAATAAGTTGCACTTGAACGTATACCAAAAGAACGCACGGGCAATATCTTTTTATAAGAGAGAAGGATTTGAGATTCAGCATAGTGGCTTAGATGAGGCTACCGGAGAAAAAGATTATGTAATGACATGGCAATACAAATAGAAATTCCAGCTTGTAGAATTAAGAAAATCGAAATTTTACGAAGTATTGTAGTAATATATATTTGTGGAACGGGAGGTGTATTCATGAAGAACATTGATATACATGGTATGACCAATATGGAACTTATTCGTGGAGGAATCGCCGAATGGTACTGGGCAACGGACTATATTCACGGCGATCTCTATGAGGCAGAAGAACTATTCCGACAGGGACACCTTGTGCGGAGCAACCGTTTGTATCTTATCCATTACCCAGACGGCATGATTTATGAGCCTGTGCATTCTGCAGACGGACAATATCTTGGCACACCAGTGTATGATGGCAGTTCTGTTGTGCTACTGGTAGTGAGCTTTACAGAGAGTGTTATCCGCATCATGAGGTTCTTGCATCAACAAGTGGAAGTACAGGAAGTAGCGCGGCTACCGTTATCTGCAGTGAAGGACTGCTACAATCTGATGCTTCATACATCACCGTTATCGCTGACTCGACAGCCAAATGACGGTACATTCGAGATTAGCTGGCCAGAACATGTACGATTCGCAATCAATGATAGAGAAGCGCTTAATTTCCGTGATGGAGACAAACTTTACTTCAATGTTTGGTATGAAGACCCAGACTATCGTGAAGAAACGGTGGTGCGTTCTCTGCATGACGGCACGATTCTGGAAAGGTTTCCGGGGGATATTCGTATTATGCCGAACGGGGAAAGATGGCTTATAAAATAGTTTTTGACGAAAAATTATTGTCATGTCTAAAAATTAGTATTTGCAGAATTGATAGAGAAGAAACATATAAAACAATAAATATGGTCAAAAAATCATCGACATCCGACCTACAGCACGTTATAATATAGTTAATCTAATAAGAAAACCAAGTGATCATTGTTACGAAGCTGAATCGTAATGGTGGCCAACTGAGTGAACTCGATGGAACGGAATGGTTATATCCTCCGGGTGCTCCGAGCACCGGACGAGCACCGAAAGGTGCTTTACAGAGATGAAAACAGGTTTTCTTATTTTGACAGGGAGTAACAGAATAGTTAGGAAAACCAAGGATTTCCTTGACTTAGGTTGACTAATCATTGTATGTATTTACAGTGGTATCTCGAGCTCCTAAGACTCTATTGTAGGTTCGATTCCTATAGGAGACGCTCATTTTTAGCGGTAATGAAGATAGTTTCATTGCCGCTTTTTTCATGCAGAATTGTAATTTCAGTGACAAATTTGTCAGCGAAACAAGGCTGAAAATACTGATTTTGTCAGCGGGGATGGATGCTTGTCACCAATTCACACTTTCCTAGCCGTCACCCAGAGGGATTAACTACAGTGTAGGATGAGTTTTAGGGTGTAAAATTAGGAAAAGCAGTGAAACAAAACACTATATTCTTGTCTGTGATATCAGGCCTGTCGGAAGAGTCCGTTCAGATTAGATAAATACAATCTATTCTGGACGGGCTTTTTTGCGTTCAGAGAAAGGAAGTTGCCTATGGAAGAAAAGAAGGAATTGCTGGATCAGGATGAAAGAGTTGTAGAGATTGAGCTGGAAAGACTTCGGGGATTTGTAAACCATGCTTTTGATTCCATATAGGTATTGAATAAGAGGTACTGATATGAATATACAGATATTTGGAAAAAAGAAATGCAATTGCATATGGCGCATACATAATAATCTCCATTCCGCCGCCAAGCGGCGGCACAAATAGTAACGAAAGTGTTTTACGCCTTTAAGCTTTCGTGCTACAATTAACTCAATTATTAAGGCATCCCGGCATCAATATCAGATGCACCCACCCGTTTTACTGTTGATGTGCAGGTGCGCCTCTTTTCTTAGGTGGGAATACCATTAAATAGGTTCACTATGTGAGCCTTCTTTTTGTGTCTAATCCACGTTTTTTGCTTGATTTACTTTCTTTCACACTAAAACCTCCAGAATAAGTAGTGTTAATAATTCCATCTACCTATTCGGAGGTGCATTAGCGTCATAATTCCGGTTGCGGAAGAGACTGGAAAATGTTATTCTTATCATAGGCAGTGGAGCCTTCTTAGTTCAGTTGTTTCGTGTGGTAACTTAACAATAACGGATTATGAAAAGTAATTCCACTGCTTTTTAATAAGAATAAAACTGCGCCACAGCCTTGGCAGGCCATCGCGCAGCGATTTTGTTCAATCGAAAGTTGTGGAGGTGAAATGAATATGATGATGTTCTTAAAATTAAGAAATATCTGAGTTCATAGAACTATGTTAAATAGTTTTATGTATAGGCAGAACCCGAAAAACTATTTAATAAAGGAGATTGTGCAATGATATTTCAAGATAATGTAATCAAAGAGTACTTAAAAAATGTTTATTTTATAACGGGAACACCTTGTGGAGGAAAGACAACCGTTTCACGTGCGTTGGCGGAAAAGTATGGATTTGAACTATTTGATGTTGATGAGAGATTCGACGAGCACAAAAAAATGTCGAACCCATTATTTCAGCCTGCGATGAATACGTATTTTAACAGTGCAGATGAATTTTTTGGAAGAACAGTTGAAGAATATAAGAATTGGCTGTTGAATAATACTCGTGAACAGTTAGAGTTTGTTCTTCTTGATTTGATTCGTTTATCAGAAAATAAGAAAGTTTTGTGCGATTGTCATCTTACAGTTGCTCAGGCACTCGCTTTTTCTGAACCAGCGAGAGTTGTTTTTCTCATAAAAGACCCATCTAATCTTGTTGATGAATATGGTAATCGACCAGATCATCAGGGATTTTTTCAGTACTTAAATTCAGCGACTGATATAGAAAAAGCCAAACAAACTGTGAATATTACCTTATATGAACTCAATGTAAATCGCATAGAGGAGATTAAAAGCAGTTCTTTCTTTTGGATAGAGAGAACTGTGGATAGTACAGTTGAGAGTACATTAACTTGTGTCGAAAAACATTTAGGTTTAATATAGTTGAAGAAAGACATTCGATTATAGCACATTTTGTTTAATGAATTAGTGCCACAAATTGAGAAGTATTCTTGATTTGTGGCATCTTAATAAGGTAGAATAAAGGAATAAAAAGAATCTTAATTCTGTTAAACGCTATTGACAACTTCCAGTTGTGCGCCCAGCTAAGGGTGTGTAGTCAAGCCGGTGGAATTCCGGTTTATCCAAGGTTTAGCCAACCAGATAATAGCGAGTCTTGGGATGATGCCGGTAACGGCATCTGACAAGCGTAGACAGCAAGAAAGCAGGGTTGAATAGTGATTGAGCTTCGAAACGTTAACTTCAGTCGGTCGACGTCTTAACTGGTGCGGAAGACAATATCATGTAATGCGATATGGCGAGTGTTATGTGGCACTGCGGAGTCAGAGAACCAATCATGTTTTACATTATGAATACACATCAACTGGGGAGAACCTGCCATTTCTCGAAGAAGAGTATGAAATTGCAACTGAAAACGGAGTATTTCAAATGAATGGTAGGTGGTCGGACAATCCCATAGTACTGTAGAAATCGGGCAATGCCGATGGAGGGAAGGGGATTGCATAGTAAAGGTCTTACTGAGGACACATTATCCGTACTCAGGGACGGAGGAAATAATGGAAACGAAATTAGTGAGAATAGCTGAGATATCGGCAACATCAAAACATCCTATATTTACATCAGTGTACCACTTGATAAATGAAGATATGCTAAAGCAATGCCATAAGGAATTAGATGGGAACAAAGCAGTCGGAATTGACAAGGTAACTAAGGATGAGTATGGGAAGAACCTTGATAGAAATATCAAGGAACTGGTACAGAGGTTGAAAAACAAATCCTTTAAGCCACTTCCGTCACTGAGGGTATATATACCTAAAGGAAATGGAAAGAAACGACCATTAGGGATTGCTTCCTATGAAGATAAGATTGTACAAATGGCAGTGAAGAAAATACTGGGAGCTATTTATGAACCGAGATTCCTAAACTGCATGTATGGATTCAGACCGAATAGGGGGTGTCACGAAGCAATAAAAGAAGTATACCAACGGATAAGCTATGGAAAAATCAGCTATATCGTAGATGCCGATATCAAAGGTTTCTTTGACCATATCGACCATGATTGGATGATGAAGTTCCTTGAATGGAATATACAGGATAAGAACTTATTGTGGCTAATACGTAAATACCTTAAAGCAGGAATAATGGAGCAAGGAAAATTCGAGCCAACAGAGGAAGGTTCGGCACAAGGCTCAGTAATGAGTCCGATGCTTGCAAATATATACATGCATCATGTGCTGACGCTGTGGTTTAAGCTGGTGGTGCAAAGGGAAATGCAGGGAGAGTGTTTTCTCGTCAACTTTGCGGATGATTTTGTTGCAGGATTTCAATATAAGTCAGAAGCTGAAAGATACTATAAAGAGTTAAAGGAACGAATGGAAAAGTTTGGACTGGAGCTGGAAAGTAGTAAAAGCAGACTAATTGAATTTGGGAGATTTGCAGAGCAGAATCGTAGAGCAAGAGGAGAATGTAAGCCTGAAACATTTGATTTTCTGGGGTTTACCTTCTACTGTAGCAAAACTCGAAAGGGAGGTTTCGTGCCAAAGGTACAGACTTCAAGAAAGAAGTTTGAGCAAAAGGTTAGAGCATACAAGAACTGGATTTACGATAATCGAAATCGACCAATGCGAGAAATAATTAAAGAGTTGAACGTAAAACTAATTGGACACTATCGATATTATGGTGTTACATGGAATTTTCGGAAGATAACAACATTCCTGCATAGAGTACAACAGTTTCTATTCAAAGCCATGAATCGGAGAGGTTGTAGACGGGCATACACATGGAATGGATTTGTGGAAATGCTAAAGTATTACCCATTAGCAAAACCTAAAACGTACTATTGTTTATATTGAAGCGAATGTTACTATGAGGAGCCGTATGCGGGAAAGCCGCACGTACGGATCTGTGAGGGGCTAAGATTGAGAGGTCTTAGTCTACTCGACTATAGAGTTAAAAAATATAAGTTAAGGAGGCATGTATTATGAAAAAAGTAATCTATCTGCTTGTATTATGTATGGTGCTGGGAATGGCTGGATGTGGAACGAATCAAGAAAATAAAGAACCTGTGTCTGGAAATGTGTCCGTAGAAACAGAGAATAAAGAAAATGATGATGTAGTACAAAATGAGCAAATAGCAGATACTGGCTCATATCCTCCATGTGTTATGGTTGATGGTGTTATATATAAAGACACAGGATATGTAGCGTCAATGCCTGGTTGTGGAACAATGGATGGAGAAATTGTGTCAACAGTGGCAGGGACAGAGTTACCATCTGAAAATAATCAATCAAATTTCGGAAGCGGATATCATTATCAAAGGAGTTCTGAAGGTCAGCTCATAGTAGTCATTGATGACGAACGAATCATATTTAGAGATATTGAAAAAGATGATACGTCTATTCCAATAGAGGTTATCAATTTTAATGCAAAAGTAAAAGAAATTACCGATGATGGAGAACTTCTTGTAACGCATGTGAGTACAGCTGAAGGCTTTTGTCAGATGAATGATGGAGAGTATTATGTATCGGCAGAAAATTTAGCGGAAAATGTTCAGGTGGGAGATATCGTTACAATATGGTTTAATGGAATGATTCAAGAAACATACCCTGCTCAATTGGGGGTAGTTTATAGAATCATTAAAACACAATAATTAGTCAAATTCTTATTTATGGAGGTATATATTATGAGAGTAATCATTTCAATCATTCTTATGGTAATTGCAGCGTTGGTCGGTTTTTTCTTTGGTGCTGGAATGAACGAAGCAATGGGTGGAGCAATACTACTTTCAATGATTACAGGTTTTGCTTGCACTATTAATGCTATTGAAAAGAACAAGAAGGACTGACAACTTCAAGTTTGTAAGGAACAGAAACTTTGAAGTTGGAGGATACACGCATGAAAATTGTAATCATTAATGGAAGTGCCAGAAAAGGAAACACGCTGACAGCAATCAATGCATTTATAAAAGGAGCATCAGAAAAGAATGAAATTGAAATCATTGAACCTGACAAACTCAACATTGCACCATGCAAGGGATGTGGTGTCTGTCAATGCTCTAAGGGATGCGTCGATAAGGATGATACAAATCCTACAATTGATAAAATTGCTGCCGCAGATATGATTCTTTTTGCTACACCAGTTTATTGGTGGGGAATGTCAGCACAATTGAAACTTATCATTGATAAGTGCTACTGCCGTGGATTGCAGTTAAAAAATAAAAAAGTTGGCACGATTGTTGTAGGCGGTTCTCCCGTAGACAGTATCCAGTATGAGCTGATTGATAAGCAGTTTGACTGTATGGCAAAATATCTTTCATGGGATATGCTTTTCAAAAAATCATATTACGCAACAGCTAGAGATGAACTTGAAAAAAACAAGGATTCCATGAACGAACTTGAGGGGATCGGAAAAAATTTATAAAGCACGTTCCAAATTCCAGCTCTACAAGCAGTCCTTCATCTCTATTGATTCAAAGAACACAGGAAAGTGAAGCGTAATTTTAACTATGAAAAAGAGTCTGAGAATGACAGAGGGAAGTATCTCCCAAAAGATCATTTTTTTTGCAATTCCATTGTTTCTGGGAAATCTGTTCCAGCAATTGTATAATACTGCTGATTCCCTGATCGTAGGAAATTTTCTAGGAAGTAATGCACTGGCGGCAGTCAGTTCATCTGGAAATCTGATTTTTCTGATGGTAGGTTTTATTAACGGCATTGCCATGGGTGCAGGTGTTGTTATTGCACGATATTACGGAGCCAAAAAAAGAGACTGCCTGAAAAAGGCAATCCATACAACGGTTGCATTTGGACTTGTGGCCGGTGCTGTGCTGACAGTTTTGGGAATGTTTCTGGCACCAAAGATCCTGGTATTGATGGGAACTCCTGCGGACGTGCTCCCGGAATCTATTGTGTATTTCCGTACATATTTTGCAGGGTCTATGGGTGTTGTCATGTACAATATCTTTGTTGGAGTTCTGCAGTCGGTCGGTGATGGACGCCATCCTCTGATATATCTGATTATTTCTTCCTGTGTCAATGTCGTTCTGGATATTTTCTTTATCGCAGGTCTTGGCATGGGAGTCGGATCAGCAGCACTTGCAACCGCAATTTCACAGTTTGTCAGTGCACTGCTCTGTATGGTTCATCTGCTGCGTGTGGAAGAAGAATATCGTCTGGAATTGCGAGAGATTCGTTTTGACAGTTCTATGCTGAAGCAGATCATCCAGAATGGTGTACCATCCGGTTTTCAGAATTCAGTGATCGCGATCGCGAACGTCTTTGTACAGTCAAATATAAATGCATTTGGAAAAATGGCGATGGCAGGATGTGGTTCCTACTCCAAGATAGAGGGATTCGCCTTTTTGCCGGTGACCTGTTTTACAATGGCTCTGACAACCTTTGTCAGTCAGAATCTGGGTGCAAAACAGTATGACCGGGCGAAAAAGGGAGCAAGATTTGGAGTTCTCTGCTCGATTACTATTGCAGAGTTGATCGGTATTATCATATATGTGGCAGCACCGGTACTGATCACAGCGTTTAACAGAGATCCTGATGTTGTACATTATGGAGTCATGCAGTCCAGAACAATTGCGTTATTTTATTGTCTGCTGGCGTTTTCTCATTGCATTGCAGCAATACTTCGTGGATCAGGTAATGCATCCGTTCCGATGATCGTTATGCTCTGTGACTGGTGTTTGTTTCGCGTAAGCTACATTACTGTGGCAGTTCGTATTCTCCCGGATATACGAGTGATTTTCTGGGCATACCCATTGACTTGGGGTATCAGCTCCGTGATTTTTCTGTATCTGTTCTTACGTGGAAAATGGGTTTACGGATTCGAGAAATCCTAATCGCTATACCGAATAATCGCACAAAATTTTCTTTACATTTTCGATTTTTACAGGCTTTGCAAGGTGAGCATTCATTCCCGTTTACAATCGCCATTCCAAGTCCAATTTTTTCCTTTTTGAATTCATCACTTGACATTGTATCAAAGACTACCTGCTTTTCTATGAAAAGATAGTTAATTGGTTATCAACTGCATAGAAATGTTAAAATACACATAAAATAGTAATGTATATTGATTAAATAAATCCTAGATGATATAATTTAATTACTAAAAAGTGTGTAAATTTACAAAAACAAGGAGTTGAACTCATGGTGATTAAAAGAGATGCATACCTTGAACAGTTAAAGATAAGAAAAGATAATGGGATGATAAAGATTATCACGGGAATCAGGAGATGTGGGAAATCATTCCTGTTATTTGTATTGTTTAAGAAATATTTATTGGAGAGTGGTGTAGATAATGACCATATCATTGAGATTGCTTTGGATGGCATTGAAAATGAGGAGCTGAGAGATCCGAAGAAGTGTTACCAGCATATTAAAGATGCAATGAAAGATGACCAGAAATATTATCTGCTTTTGGACGAAGTACAATTTATGTCACGATTTGAGGAAGTGCTGAATAGCCTGCTTCGAATCAGCAATATTGATGTATATGTGACTGGAAGCAACTCTAAGTTTTTATCCAGCGATATTGTAACTGAATTTAGAGGCAGAGGAGATGAGATAAGAATATATCCGTTGTCCTTCGCAGAGTTCTATGCGGCTTTCGATGGAGATTATGATGATGCTTGGGAGGAATATATGATATATGGTGGTTTACCACAGGTGCTACAGTTTTCTGTGGAACGCCAAAAGGCTGAGTATCTAAAAAACATTTTCACAAATGTTTATATTAAGGATGTTGTAGAACGAAACAAGCTGCGAAATGTTGATGAGATTGATACTTTAGTAGATATCCTTGCTTCTGCGATAGGAGCTCCTACTAACCCAACTAAAATATCAAATACGTTTAAAAGTGAACGAGGCATCAATTACAGCAATAAGACCATATCCAACCATATAGATTATCTTGTGGAGGCATTTTTGATTTCTAAAGCTGACAGATATGATATTAAAGGTAGAAAATATGTGGGAGCAAATCTGAAATACTATTTTTCAGATGTGGGACTTAGAAATGCAAGATTGAATTTTAGACAGCAGGAACCTACTCATATCATGGAAAATATTGTTTACAATGAGCTGCTTATCAGAGGCTATAATGTGGATGTTGGTATTGTAGAGGCGTATGCGAAAAATGATGAAGGAAAAACAACTCGAAAGCAGGTTGAAGTTGATTTTGTAGTCAATCAGGGTAGTCAGAGATATTATATTCAGGTGGCTTATGATATGACCTCTGAGGAAAAGCAGAAGCAGGAATTTAATTCATTTAGAAATATCCCTGATTCGTTTAAAAAGATCGTGGTAGTAAACGGAACAAAAAAGCCATGGAGAAATGAGGAAGGCTTTGTAATCATGGGAATGAAGTATTTTCTGCTTAATGCGGATAGTTTGGAGTTTTAGAAATATTGCTGGGATATCGCCAACGAAAAGTAATTATAGATAGTTTACTTGACTTTGCAAGTGAAATTAAGCAAAAAGAGATAGACCGCGTAGTATTCAAAACGGAGCAGCTTCACAGATTTTTCCCTGTCAGTTACACAGCAGAGCAGATGAGGCGTGAAATTTTGGAAATGTTGAAATTAAATATGAACAAATATTGGGATGAATAAAGCAGCTACCGAAACACTATTTCCGGATATTTCGATTAATCTTCTCAAACTCCCTTCCTCCCAGGGTATTGTGGGTGAGAAGTCTTTTGTTGCTTCCCGCTGATGCATTTTTCCGGTATTGTCCAGGGGTACAGCCGTTATGCTGACGGAACTGTCTGCAGAAATGCTCTACATTATTATAACCACATTGCTCGGAAATGTCGCGGATGGAGTATTCGCTGTACTCTAATAAATCCTGTGCACGGCGCAGACGTCCTTCGATGACATTGTCCATGCAGGAGGAGCCAAATTTGCGGTGATAGAGAGTCTGAAGATGACTGGGACTTAAGTGAAGCTTCGCAGCCATCATGTTTATATTCCATGGAAGCTGAGGATTATTGTAGATCATCTTATGCAATGCAACCAGCTCATGATCGTGAATACCCGGGGACTCATTCTGGATTCCTTCTCTTAATTTGGAGAACAGAACCCGCAGCAGGTGAGTAATGTTTGATTCGCTTTCAGAGGAGAAAAAGGCGGACTCCCAGGTTAGTAATTTAAAAAGCTGATGACAGTATTCCGGATCTGTTACGGGAAATGGGGTGTTTGTTAACGGAAACAGCTTCACGAAGGAGTGATCGGAACGAAAACGAATCCAGTCATTCCGGTATTCTTCACCGGCAGCACGGTAATAAATCCTGCTTCCTGGTGTATACAGAATAGCAGAATTGGCGGCTGTCCGCATTAGTCTTCCGTCTATGAGCAGCTCCGAGGGAGAGTCGAAAAGAAGCAGAAGATAGCCTGTAAAGCCATTCGGAACATCATATATAAAATCTGAGGGGTGAACGGCACTGTAGCCGACAAATTCAATTTCAGTCATTTGGAATCTCCGTTCTGATACATCAGAGGATATATCAATTTTCTTATAGTATAAATCATTGGAAATTTTAAATCAATGCGATAGTATCATATTAATATGGCAATCGTCATCAGGGAGCTGCGGATCGTGCAGCGGTCAGACATCTGATGCGTGACTGCATAGGAACATGATTTAGAAGAAGGAGATACATGCATGGTAAATTTTGGTGGGGCAACAGAGAATGACAGAAAAAAGATCGTGATTACAAAGGATTCAAAGGCCTTTTTTCACAATAATGTAGATTATTGTGTGGGAACCGGAAGAATGGGGCTTGCATTGACAGAAGAATATCAGGAGGAGCTGCGCCTGGTTCAAAAGGAAATCGGATTTAAGCATATCCGGGGACATGGATTATTCTGTGATGATATGGCGATCTTTCAGACCTATGAGGAGGATGGTAAGGTAAGGGTTGAGTACAACTATACTTATCTGGATAGAGTAATGGATGCCTATAAGAAGGTGGGGCTGAGACCTTTTCTTGAACTGGGTTTTATGCCTAAAAAGTTGGCAAGTGGAAGCCAGACTATCTTTTACTGGCAGGGAAATACCACTCCTCCAAAAGATTATGATATGTGGTGTAATATGGTGCATTCATTGCTGCGGCATCTGATGGAACGCTATGGAGAAGAGGAAGTTATTCAATGGCCCATTGAAGTATGGAACGAGCCCAATCTTTGCGGCTTCTGGGAAAATGCGGATATGCAGGAATATTTTAAGCTGTTCCATAGAACCTTTGATGCCATAAAGGAAGTGAATCCGGGATTCCGTGTAGGAGGCCCTGCTGTTTGTGGAGGAACGGATGAGAAATGGATTCAGGCATTTATGGAATATTGCCATGAGAATCACATACCTGTGGATTTTGTAACCAGACATCATTACACCATTGATCCGCCGGAATGTATTGGACATTATGCATATTCTGAACTGATGAAGGCAGAGGACGGCTTTGCCAATTTAAAAACAACCAGAGATATTATTGACAGTTTCCCGGAATATAAGGGTCTGCAGATTCATATCACGGAGTTCAACAGCTCCTATACTCCTCAGGGCGTCATTCATGATACAAACCTGAATGCGGCCCTTATAGCACAGCAGCTTTCCAGATTGGGAGATGTGAATGAATCCTATTCCTACTGGACATTTGGTGATGTGTTTGAAGAGCAGGGAGTTCCTTTTACACCATTCCACGGCGGCTTTGGACTGGTTGCCAATGGCTGTATTACCAAGCCGACCTTCTGGACATTTGCTTTTTACAAAAAGCTTGAGGAAAGTGAAGCCAATTGTGTATATAAGGATGACAATATTGTCGTTTTGAAACGTGCAAATGGTGATTATCTAGGTGTAGCCTGGAATATTGCCCGTAAAAGTACAGAACAGGGTAAAGAAAAAATGCTGTTGGAGTTTACATTTCCGGCTGAACAGGAGGAGTACTGCTTCCTGACTAAGACGGTAGATGAGGAAACATGTAATCCTTTGAAGGTATGGCATGATATGGGAGAACCTGCCAATCTGAGTGAGGAACAGACGAAGCTGATTCGGGAATCATCCAGACCTTTTGTAAAAACAGAGCGTAAAAAGCAGGAGGACGGAAATATCTGCGTAGAGCTTCCTGTAAACGAAAACGGTGTGGTTTATTTCGAACTGAATGCCGGAAAGGTGAATCCGGATCGAGGATATGACTATGATCGTGTGGTCAGCTTGAAGGCTTAAACTAGTAATTTGCTTTATGAAACAATGTACATGGATTAGGCTTGCAAAGGAGGATATCAAAGTGAAAAAACAAGCGTTTAACCCATATTTACCGTCCTGGGAGTATATTCCGGACGGAGAACCTTATGTTTTTGGCGATCGCGTATATGTTTACGGATCCCATGATTACTTTAACGGATATGTTTTCTGCATGGGAGACTATGTGTGCTGGTCAGCTCCGGTCGATGACCTGGGCAACTGGAGATATGAGGGTGTGATTTATCCGAAGACAGCCGATCCGCTGAACCCGGAAGGCAAAATGTGTCTGTATGCCCCGGATGTTACGGTGGGACCGGACGGAAGGTACTATCTTTATTACGTGTTGGACAAGGTTTCGGTAGTTTCAGTTGCTGTATGTGATACTCCGGCAGGAAAGTATGAATTTTATGGCTATGTTCATTATGAAGATGGCACACGTCTGGGCGAAAAGGAAGGTGATGAGCCCCAGTTTGACCCGGGGGTTCTGACGGAAGGAGATGTGACATATCTTTATACCGGATTTTGCGGAAAAGGTGATAAATCCCGTACCGGAGCTATGGCTACGATGTTGGGAGCAGATATGCTGACGATCAGGGAAGCTCCGGTGTTTGTGGCCCCCGGCTGTGAATATGGTGCCGGTACCGGATTTGAGGGACATGAGTTTTTTGAGGCACCTTCCATCCGTAAAGTAGGTGACACCTATTATTTTGTCTATTCATCCATATTAATGCACGAATTATGTTATGCCACCAGCAAGAATCCTACCAGGGACTTTGTCTATGGCGGAGTTATTGTCAGCAATTGTGATCTGCACATCGATACCTACAAGCCGGCAGATATGCCAACAGCTTACGGTGCCAATAATCACGGAAGTATTGTGCAGATCGGAGAGGACTGGTACATTTTTTATCACAGGCATACCAATAATACCTGGTACAGCAGACAGGGATGTGCTGAAAAGCTGCAGATTATGCCGGACGGCAGTATTCCACAGGTAAAAATTACCTCCTGCGGTTTAAATGGAGGTCCGCTTGAGGGTAAAGGCGAATACCCCGCTTATCTTGCATGTAATCTGTTTACCGATACACCATCAGTTTATGTGGGCGAAGGGAATTTTCCACGAGTAATGCAGGACGGCAGGGATGGAGACGAAGAAGTTGGATATATTGCCAATATTACAGATTCAACTACCATCGGCTTCAAATATTTTGACTGCCATGATATTCGTGAAATCAGTATTTGGACCCGGGGCTATGCAGATGGCACTTTTGAAGTAAAGACAGCATGGGATGGAGAGGTACTGGCGTCATTAGAGGTTCAATATACCAATGTCTGGGAAAAGTATACCGCACCGGTTACGATTCCGGATGGAATACAGGCGCTTTACCTGACCTATCGCGGTAACGGAAATGCTGCATTAAGATCATTTGAGTTATCATAATCTATGTTATTGCATATACAGGCAGTGATCAAAACTCTTGGAATGTAAAAAAGGAGACTACAATGAGCAAGTTAAAGATTAAAACAAAGGAAAGACGATTTGAGACAGCCAGGGATTTATACGGAATCTTTTTTGAAGACATTAACCGTGCCGGAGACGGAGGACTTTATCCGGAAATGCTTCGAAACAGAAGCTTCGAAGATTCCGTTTTACCGGAGGGTTATATACAGCAGGAGGATGGCATCCATGTAAAAACCGTATCCGGATGGCTGGATGAGTTTTGCAACGGAGAAGGCTTATGCCGCTGGGTAAAGGACAACAATATTTCGGAGACAGAAATACCGGCATGGTATACACACAATGCAAAGATGGAACTGGAACTGACGGATACCCTGAATGAACATCGGGACGCAGCTCTGCGTATACAGTTTGAAAAGGACGGATCTCTGACTAATACCGGTTACTGCGGTATATCCGTAAAGGCTGGAGAAAGTTACTCTTTGTATTTATTTGCAAAAGCAAAGGAAGAAATAGGACTGGACGTAGCGATCGAATACCAGGGAAAAGTACTGACTGGAAACAGTCTGGTGGTTTCCGGTCAGGAGTATACAAGATATGACATGAAGCTGACAGCAGCTGAGGATTGTCACGAGGCACAGCTTACTATTTCCTGCAAAAAAGGCGGAGAGGTTCTGCTGGGATTTATTTCACTAATGCCTGACAATACCTACATGGGGCATGGACTCAGAACAGATCTTGTAGAAAAGCTTAAGGGAATGAGTCCAAAGTTTATGCGTTTTCCCGGAGGCTGTATTGTGGAAGGAACGACACCGTCCACAGCGATGAGATTTCGGGATACGGTAGGTCCGGCATGGGAAAGACCCAGTAAGCTGTTTTTATGGCATTATAGAAGTACATTAGGACTTGGCTTTCATGAATATCTGCAGCTTTGCGAGGATCTGGGGATGGAGCCCATGTATGTATGTAACTGCGGAATGACCTGTCAGGGAAGAAAGAGTGTCCTTCTGGAAGGAGAGGCTCTTGATGAAATGGTACAGGATACACTGGATGCCATTGAATATGCTATCGGCTCTAAGGAAAGCAAATGGGGAAGGCTTCGTGCTTCTATGGGGCATCCGGAACCCTTTAAAATGACCTATCTGGAAATTGGTAATGAAAACTGGGGTCCGGATTATGAAAAGCGATACAACATGATTTATAAGAAGGTAAAGGAACTGTATCCCCAGATTAAAACCATAGCCAATGAGCATGTAGAGAAAAATGGTTGTCCTGCCGAGTGCGTGGATGAACATTTTTACAATACAACAGAGTTCTTTGCAGAACATGTAAATTATTATGATGACTACGATCGTAAGGGACCAAAAATCTTTGTAGGAGAGGTGGCTGTAAACGAAGGCAACTATATGGGACAGTTGTATGCGGCTTTGGGAGAAGCGGCTTTCCTTATGGGTATTGAGAAAAATCAGGATATCGTAACATTGGCCTCTTATGCTCCATTATTTGAAAATGTAAATTACAGAGCGTGGTATCCTAATCTGATTCGTTTCAATAATCATCAGAGCATTGGAATTCCTACTTATTATGTCTGGAAAATGTTCGGTCAAAATCGCGGAGAATATGTGGTGCGATCCGAAGATGAGGGAGGACGTGTTTATCGTCCGAGAACCGGAATGGCATCTTTAAAATCCAATAAGGAACTTCGCTTCAGAAATCCCATTTGGAATGGAGAAGAAGCAAAGATTACTCATGAATTAATGGGACATGTGCAGGATACAGAGGATGGCCGCCTGCTTCAGCTTCCGGATGAGGAGCAGAAAAAGGAATTTCACAGTATTCTGGAATGGGCTGATGAGACCAAGAGCTTTGTGGTATTTGGAGAAGAAGACCAGACTTATGGAAGATTTGAGACCGATATTTTTGTTGAGGAAAATGCTTACTTCGAGTTGGGTATATTCAGTGCCAGGGTGGTTCGTTCCTATTATGAGGATCAGATCGTGATTACGGCCGGAGTGGAAAAAGAATGGGATGCAGCTCTGGTGCGTCCGTTCCTTTGGAAGGTTAATGGAGGACAATGTTCACTGGAAGAGTTTGGCTTTATGCATGACAACAAGCTGACTGAGGACTTTGCTATTTCAGTAAAACCGGGAGAATATCACCGCTTTGGATATGAAACGGACGGAAAACAGATTCGTCTGTATGTTGATGGTGAGCTTCAGAAGGAAATTTCGATTCCCTACGGACCTGCTTTTGTTTCGGTAGTAACTGACACCAAGGACGAAATCATTATTAAGGCGGTTAATTTTGCAGGAGATGTGGATCCGGTTTCCATTACACTGGACTGTCAGGTACAGAGCGACTATACCGTAACACTTCTTAGCGGTGAAAAAGGGGATGAAAACAGCTTTGAAGAGCCGGAGAAGGTGAAGAATATTACCGTGAATATGCATGGCGCTTCCTCAGAGTTCGTATACGAGGCACCGCCATATTCTGTCAGTGTTTTGCGATTGAAGAAGTGCGAAGCGTTTTAGAGGTTGACGCTGAACAGAAGATAAGAGCATGATCACCATCGGTGTCAATATGACCGATACGACAAAAAACTGGAGAATCCGTCATGGAGCTTTTGACAGAGATACTTCGATTGCGATTCCTGTAATATTGGCAACAATGTTAAAGAATAAAGGTTATGAAGTGGATTTTTCATTGCCGTGGGGATTACCGCATAGCGGAGATTATGATCTGGAAGAATTGTTTGCATGGATCGATAAGCTTGCCAAATAATGGAACAGCCGAATTACGTGTTACAGTTTAAAGAAGGCAGCTATGTGCTAAAGCATGAATCAATATTAAGAAATAATTTTCTCGGCATATGTTATGTTGGGAGAAGAGTTCAACCTTTTACTTCGATGTACCTTTATGTGTATTAATAAGCATGTAGAGAGATATAGTTTCTCTCTTCTGCATAGTTCCGTAATGATTGCTGCTTGACAGTCTCATTCAAGTTCGCTATAATGATAAACGCAAAATTTTAGTGGACTTTTCCGGATTCGGTCATCTTTTTGCCACACAGCTATCTTGTGATAGTTGTGTGGCTTTTTTGTTGCTTATATCTCGGAAGTATTAGCAGAATGGAGGACTATAATGTTCGGACAATTTGTGGAGAAGAGGGAAAGCATGTAGACAAATAACAAAATGGCGGTTGCGCCAGTTGGAAAACTCATCTGGCAAATGTCGATACCGCCGCTGATTTCTATGTTTCTGCAATATTCCTATAATCTGATAGACAGCGCGTTTGTAGCGCGGCTGAGTGAAAATGCTTTGACGGCGGTTTCCCTGTCGTTTCCCATTACAACTTTGATGAATGCGACATCTATCTGGATCGGCGTTGGCGTGAATGTGCTGATTGCAGGGTATCTTGGACAGGGAAAGCAGAATGAGGCAAATACTACCGTCACACATGGATTGTTACTGGCCTTTGGAATTGGTGCTTTGCTCAATCTTCTGTCATTACTTATTATGAAACCCTACTTTAGGGCATTCACCAATAACGAAGAAATTTATCAGTTGAGTCTTGCCTATATGAGCGTATGTTCGTTCATGCAAATTCCCAACATGGTGCATATCGCAATCCAGAAGATGATACAGGCTACCGGGAACATGATTGCTCCTATGTGGTTCCAGATTGCAGGAGTGGTCGTTAATTTTGTATTTGACCCACTCCTAATTTTTGGTATTGGTGTTTTTCCAGCTATGGGGATCCGTGGCGCTGCGGTGGCTACTGTTGCGGGCTATTTGTTATCCATGATTTTGGCATTTGCCTTGCTGCTGGGCAAAAAGCAGAAAGTGCGGATAAAGATCAAAGAATTTCATATACAAAAGTGGATGATTGCCCGTATATTCGCTCTTGGCTTACCATCTTTCATTATGAATGCCCTCAGTTCGTTTATGGTGACATTCGTCAATCTGTTTCTGGTGGCGTATTCCGATACGGCGATTGCATTCTTCGGTGCGTATTTTAAGGTGCAGCAGCTGATCGTTATGACAGTAAACGGCTTGATTCAGGGCTGTTTGCCTATTATGCGGTTTAACTACGGTGCGGGAAATAGAGATAGGCTGCACTCCGCTTTCCGATACGGAACCGCTTTGGTCTCCGGTATGATGATACTGGGAACATTGACCGTCAACTTCTTTCCGGCGCAGCTTTTGGAATTATTTACAGCGTCAAAAGCCATGCGCTCCTTTGGCATATCCGCCATGCGAATTATGGCGGCAAGCTATCTGTTTTGCGGTCTCTCTACCATGATTTCCACCTATTTTCAGGCGACAGAAAAAGTAGGTTCCAGCATTGCGATTCAATTATGCAGACAACTGCTTTTCCTTGTTCCGGCCTTATGGTGTCTGGACAAATTATTTCAACTGAACGGAATCTGGCTTGCATTTCCTGTTGCGGAAACTGCCACTATGCTCATTGCTCTCATAATAATGGCATGGTATCGCCACAACAATATCTTATAACATGTTCCAAGGAGGAGAAATGATGAACGATACTTTTATGAAAGAAAAACCGGTATTGCCGCTGATTTTATCCATGGCCATGCCTATGGTTTTATCAATGCTGGTTAATTCTCTATACAACATTATCGACAGCTTTTTCGTCGCGCAGATCAGCGAGGAAGCTATGACGGCATTATCACTGGTTTACCCGGTTCAAAATTTTATCAATGCTGTTGGAATTGGATTTGGCGTTGGAATCAACGCAGTGATCGCCTTCTATCTAGGCGCTGGAGATAACAAAAAAGCAGATCAAGCTGCCACGCAGGGACTTGTGCTTGCCATGATTCACGGCGTTGTTTTGACAGTCTGCGGTATTACAATGATGCCGGCTTTTTTAGGAATGTTCACTTCATCCAAGACAGTGATTGAACTTGGCGTCCACTATTCTGTTATTGCGTTCTCTTTTACATTGATTATAGTTGTTGGTGTTACATTCGAGAAAATATTCCAAGCTGTAGGAAACATGAAAACAACTATGATCAGCCTGATGTGTGGGTGTATAATAAACATTGTCTTAGACCCCGTTCTGATTTTTGGCTATGGTCCATTCCCTAAAATGGGAATCGAAGGCGCCGCGCTGGCAACCGGCATCGGGCAGACCTTGACGCTTGCGATTTATCTGGTCGTTTATTTTGTGCGGCCAATTCGCGTGCATATCTGCAGGCAGTACATTTTGCTCAGCAAAAAGATGGTAATAAAGCTATACTCCATCGGCATTCCCGCAACCTTGAATCTTGCGCTCCCATCTCTTTTGATTTCGGCGCTCAATGCTATTTTGGCGGCATATTCCGAGGTGTATATTCTGGTTTTGGGAATATATTACAAATTGCAGACATTCATCTATCTTCCGGCTAATGGCATTGTTCAGGGGATGCGCCCCTTGATCGGCTATAACTACGGTGCGGGGGAGAACAAAAGAGTCAGCCAGATTTATAAAATCGTCTTGTGCATGAGCGGTATCATTATGGTGCTTGGAACAGTGATATGTCTGCTAATCCCCGGCCAGCTTATGGGGCTGTTTACCCACACAGAAGCGACAATCCAGACCGGGAAAACAGCCCTGCGTATCATCGGCGCCGGTTTTATTGTCTCGGCGGTTTCCGTTACATCTTCCGGCGCATTGGAGGGACTTGGAAAAGGCATTCCTTCATTACTGATTTCACTTTGCCGGTATGTTGTGGTTATCATCCCAACTGCGTTTTTTCTCAGCAGGCTTTTCGGAGCAGTTGGCGTCTGGAATGCGTTTTGGATCACGGAAGCGATTACAGCAATCATTTCTATTTGTGTTTACTACAAGGCAATAGCACAAAGCCAGCTGAGCCAGCCAACAGTAAAATGAACGTTGCTTTCACCCCCCCTGGTGAAAATATCGTTTTTTGATACTGTAATAAAAAGAAAATGTAACTATTGAATATGGGCATGAAAATAATATATTTATGCCGCAATTGAAATAATAAAATAAGATAGTATAATAGAACAAAAAGGAAGGACAAAATGATTTTTGAAAGCCTGGAGGTGTTAAAATGGTAAAAATTATATCAGACAGTACATGTGATCTGTCACAGGAAGTTTTAAAGAAATACGATATCGATATTATTCCGCTTCATATTGTAAAAGGAGATGAAGAACTGGAGGACGGACCGCAGATAGACATTCACGCATTGTATGAGTGGGCTGATAAAAATAAGACTACACCAAAGACTTCAGCTCCATCTATAGAAACAGCAATGAATGTAATGCGGCCATATATTGATGAAGGCAGGGAAATCATATGCTTTTCCATATCAAGTGAGATGTCGACATCAATAAACGTGATCAGAATGGCGGCAGAAGAACTTGATGCAGAAGATAAAGTTACGGTGATAGATTCAAGAAATCTGTCCACAGGAATAGGCCTGCTTGTTGTTGAGGCGGCAGTTATGGCAGCAGATGGGAAATCCCGTGAGGAGATAAAAGCCGGAATTGATGAACTGATCCCGAAGGTAAGAGCAAGCTTTGTTGTAGATACACTTGTGTACCTTTACAGAGGTGGCAGATGCAATGCGGTTTCTGCGCTTATAGGAGGAGCATTGGCACTTCATCCCATGATCGTTGTAAAGGATGGTAAAATGGATGCAAGCAGGAAATATAGAGGTAAGATCGGTAAAGTCATAAAGAATTATGCAAAAGATCTGGAAGAGGACCTGAAAAACGCAATACCGGATCGGGTATTTATTACACATTCGGAATGTGATGCTAAGACAGTTGAAGAGGTGAGAGATTACATAGCCTCTCTTGGCGTTTTTAAGGAAATTATAGAGACAAGAGCAGGTGGTGTGATTTCATCACATTGTGGGCCTGGCACACTCGGAGTGTTATTTATTGCAAAATAATGGAGTTCCATATGGTAAGTACTTTGAAGCTGCTCGGAAAATATAAACATTTTATAAATTATTAGCACTCCCTATTGACGAGTGCTAATAATAGGTGTATAACATAGTCAAGAACAAAGGAAAGGAACAAAAAGCAAAGGCTTTGAGTTCTTGAAACATCCCGGTTCCAAAGAAACAGGTTGACACAGATTTTATAGATTAAGAAGGAGAGATGACTTATGTTGATGCCTAGTATTTTTGGAGAAAACTTATTTAACGATGATTGGATGGATTTTTCATTTCCTGATGTTGACAAGGTGCTTTATGGTAAACATGCAAAGAACGTTATGAAAACAGATGTCAAGGAAACTGACAATAGCTATGAAGTAGATATAGATCTTCCGGGATTCAAGAAGGATGAGATTGAGGCTAAGCTGGAGAATGGTTACTTAACTATCAGCGCAGCTAAAGGACTTGACAAGGAAGAAAAGGAAGAAAAGGATGGTAAGTACATCCGCAAGGAGCGTTATTCCGGTGCTATGAGCAGGTCTTTCTATGTAGGTGATGAGCTGAAGCAGGAAGATATCAAGGCAAAGTATCAGGACGGTATTCTTAAACTTTCAGTTCCGAAGAAGGAGCAAAAGAAAGTTGAGACCACAAAGCATATTGCTATTGAAGGATAAACTTAATTTAAATCATCTTATGAGAAGTCGCACAGGCCTATGGCCTGGGCGGCTTTTTAAATTAAAATACAAAGGAGCAGTATGATGTTTGCATTAGAGGGAAAGCATAAGAAATGGAAAAAAGTCGATAAAGAATGCTATATTGTAATTTGCCTCTCAATCGGATATACTATAGCTTAATTATAGCGGAATGAGGGAAAAATAATGTCAAAAGATGAATACTTAATTACAGATGCCCCGTTAAAGGCGCTGACAGTTTTTGCAATGCCTATGATTTTGGGCAGCTTTTTTCAACAAGTATATAATATGGCTGATTCAATCATTGTTGGTCAGTTTGTAGGCTCCTCTGCACTTGCGGCAGTTGGAGCCTGTGCTGCGCTTACGAATGTGTTCATCTGTATAGCACTGGGAGCCGGTGTAGGAGCCGGTGTACTTGTGAGCCGCTATTTCGGCGCCAGGGATTACGGCAAAATGAAAACAATAGTATCAACATCACTGATTAGTTTTCTGGTTTTAAGCGTACTTCTGGGTTTCTTTGGCTTTTTCTTTTCACATTCAATGATGAGCTTGCTACAGACACCTGCAGATATACTGGATGAGGCAGTGCTGTATCTTAGGGTTTATTTTGTGGGATTTCCGTTTCTGTTTATGTATAACATACTTTCAACGATGTTTACATCGATTGGCGAGTCAAGGATTCCGTTGGGGCTTTTGATATTTTCCTCTGTGTTAAATATATTTATGGATCTTTGGATGGTGGCAGGCCTTGATCTGGGTGTGTTCGGTGCTGCACTTGCAACTCTAATTGCTCAGGGAATATCTGCAGTGTTTTCACTTTTGATTTTCTTTAGCAGGATGCGCCGGTATAAAAGTCGCTTTGAATGGTTTGATAGACATGAGCTTCATTCTATGCTTCGGATTGCTGTGCCTTCGGTTCTCCAGCAGTCTACGGTGTCAATTGGCATGATGATAGTACAGGCAGTTGTGAATCCGTTCGGTACACAGGCGCTTGCAGGATATTCGGCAACGATGAGGGTAGAGAATGTATTTTCACTGATATTTGTATCCATTGGAAATGCAGTTTCTCCGTTTGTTTCCCAGAATCTCGGAGCAAAGAAGACAGAACGTATCAAAAAAGGCTATCACGCTGCGCTGGTGTTAGACCTGTGTTTTGCAGTGCTTGCTTTTATAGTAATTGAAACACTGCATACTCAGATTTCCTCATTATTCCTGGGGAAAGACGGAACGGCCCTGGCATATCAGGTATCAGGGGATTATATGAGATGGCTTGGCTTCTTTTTCATTTTTATGGGTATAAAGATGGCCACCGATGGTGTGCTTCGTGGACTTGGCATCATGCGTCCGTTTCTCGCTGCAAATATGGTAAACCTGGCAATCCGCCTCTCGGTTGCCTTAATCTGCGCGCCGCGTTTCGGTATTGCATTTGTCTGGCTTGCTGTACCGGCCGGCTGGCTTGCCAATTTCCTGATTTCCTATGTGGCTCTCAGAAAATCCTGGCCGGCGGAATAGAAGGTACTATAATTCAAGCTTCAGATAAATCTCATCCCTCTCATCCTGCACTGTTTTGCCGGCAGCAGTCTTTACAATACGATATGCCTGCGTCCTGCTTATAGGCTGGTATCTGCAGGTATAATTGTAAACGTTGTCCCACTTTAATCTAAGCAGGTCACTAATTCTTAGTGCTGTGTTTAATCCCATCACAATTAAACAGTAATTGCGGCTGTATAGTAGAAAATGTTATCCGGCACATACAATATGACAGACTTTCATCCTCAGAATATCCAAAATCAACAACACGACAATGGTAAGTTAAAAATAAAAAAAATGCAATATTTTGTTTATAAAAGGGTAAGAAAGTAAACACAGCATTTTCACAATTGTCCTGTATACTGACATCATAAACAAAAGAAATACTCATATTAATCTTTTTCATATTTTTTAGCCGGCACACTCCACATGTACCGGCTTCCTCTTTGTTGTGGGAAAGCAAAAGTGTTTATATAAAAATAAAACGTAATTTCTTGCATAACTCCATAGTATATGTTACGATTTTACTGTTGTTAAGACGAATCTAAAGGATGATGCTTGCACGCATCATCCTTTTTAAATACAGGAGAAGTAAATGGATATCAAAAGACAGGAAAGAGCGCCGATTTATGAGGCTCTTGAGGAGTTTAAGAAGAAGAGAGTGGTGCCGTTTGACGTGCCGGGACACAAGAGAGGCAGGGGAAATCCTGAGCTGGTGCATCTGCTCGGAGAAAAGTGTGTAGGGCTTGATGTCAATTCAATGAAGCCGCTTGACAATTTGTGCCATCCGGTTTCGGTAATCAGAGAGGCGGAGGAGCTTGCGGCGGATGCATTTGGAGCGGCAAATGCTTTTCTTATGGTAGGAGGCACCACCTCTGCGGTGCAGGCCATGATTTTGTCCACCTGCAAGGCAGGAGACAAGATTATACTTCCGAGAAATGTTCATAAAAGTGCTCTTAATGCACTCGTGCTCTGCGGAGCGATACCGGTTTATGTCAATCCGCAGACGAATGCGAAGCTTGGTATTTCGCTTGGAATGGAGATTGACCAGGTGGCGAGGGCTATCGAGGAAAATCCGGATGCAAAGGCTGTGCTTGTAAACAATCCGACATATTATGGAATCTGTTCTGACCTTAAGTCGATAGTTGCGCTGGCTCATTCGAAGGGAATCAAGGTGCTCACGGATGAGGCACATGGTACACATCTTTATTTTGGAAAGGGGCTTCCGATATCAGGAATGGCAGCCGGGGCAGACATGTCTGCGGTATCGATGCACAAATCGGGAGGAAGCCTGACACAGAGCTCGATTCTGCTCACCGGAAGGGATGTGAATGCTGATTATGTGAGGCAGATTATCAACCTCACACAGACCACGAGCGCATCGTATCTGCTATTGTCAAGCCTTGATATATCAAGAAGAAATCTGGCACTCAGAGGCGAGGAATCCTTTGCCAAGGTGGCACAGATGTCGGAGTATGCAAGGCAGGAGATTAATTCCATAGGCGGCTATTATGCGTATGGGCGTGACCTTGTAAATGGCACGAGCATATATGATTATGATGTGACAAAGCTGTCCATCTATACGCTCGATATAGGGCTTGCCGGAATAGAGGTATATGATCTGCTGCGTGATGAGTATGATATCCAGATAGAGTTTGGAGATATCTGTAATATACTTGCGTATATATCAATCGGTGACAGAATACAGGATATAGAGAGGCTTGTAGGTGCGCTGGAGGATATCAAGCGCCTTTACAGCAAGGACAAGACCGGACTTTTGTCGGGAGAGTACATAAATCCAAAGGTGGCGGTATCGCCGCAGGAGGCGTTTTATTCGCAGAAGAAATCAGTGCGCATTATGGACGCGGTAGGTGCTGTAAGTGGTGAGTTTGTCATGTGTTATCCACCGGGAATCCCGATTCTTGCACCGGGAGAGCTTATCACAAAAGAGATTGCGCAATACATTGTCTACGCAAAGGAAAAGGGCTGTTCAATGCAGGGAACAGAGGATCCTGCGGTAGAATATCTTAAGGTATTGGAGCAGTAAACAGGAGGAAAAGCTATGCAAATGTGGTTTTCACAATATCATACTGTCAATGTCAAGCTGGATGTAAGGATACAGGAGCAGCTTTTTTCAGGGCAGAGTGATTATCAGAAAATAGATGTGTTTAAATCATATGAGTTTGGCAAAATGGTTGCGCTGGATGGCGAGATTGTTTTTTCGGACACAGATGAGTTTATATATGATGAGATGGTCACACATGTGCCGATGGCGGTCCACCCGAATGCCAAAAAGATACTTATAATAGGTGGCGGCGACGGCGGCGTGGCAAAGGAGCTCATCAAATATCCGTCTGTCGAGCATATTGATGTGGTTGAGACAGACAAGATGTTTGTCGATGTATGCAGGCGGTTTTTCCCCGAGGTAGCATGTGGACTTGAGGATGAAAGAATTTCCATGTTTTATGATGATGGTCTGCGATTTTTACGCAGAAAGCATGATGAATATGATCTGATAATCAACGATTCCACAGACCCGCTCGGACATACGGAGGGACTTTTCACAAAAGAGTTTTACGGAAGCTGTTATAAGGCACTAAAGGATGATGGAATCATGGTTTACCAGCACGGCAGCCCTTTTTATGATGAGGATGAGCTTGAGTGCCGGAAAATGCACAGAAAGGTGTATAAATCATTTCCTATAAGCAGGGTATATCAGGCACATATTCCAACCTGTCCGTCAGGCTACTGGCTGTTTGGGTTTGCATCGAAGAAATATCATCCGCTTTATGATCTGGATGCAAAAAGATGGGATGCACTGGGGCTTAAAACCTGGTATTATACAACACATTTACACAGGGGAGCCTTCATGCTTCCGAAATATGTGGAGGATTTACTCGAGGAAGAGGAAACAAAGTAAAACAAATTAGAAAAACTATATCATAACCAAAGCGAATCAGGAGGGACAAAAATGAGCAGATTACTTATTATCGGATGTGGTGGAGTTGCGCAGGTGGCAATCAGAAAATGCTGCCAGAACAGCGAGGTATTTACCGAGATTATGATTGCAAGCAGAACCAAGTCAAAATGTGATGACTTAAAGGCAAAGCTTGAGGGAAAGACAAGCACAAAAATTGAGACTGCAAAGGTTGATGCCGACAATGTGAAGGAATTAAAAGAGCTGATTAATGCATACAAGCCGGATGCGGTTTTAAATGTTGCGCTTCCGTATCAGGATCTTACAATCATGGATGCATGTCTTGCGTGTGGAGTTGACTACATCGATACTGCCAACTATGAGTGTGAGGATACTGAGGATCCAAAGTGGAGAGCAATCTACGAAAAGCGCTGCAAGGAGCTTGGATTTACGGCATATTTTGATTATTCATGGCAGTGGGCATATCAGGAGAAATTTAAGGAGGCAGGGCTTACAGCTATTCTTGGAAGCGGATTTGATCCGGGTGTGACCTCTGTTTATTCTGCATATGCGCTTAAGCATTATTTTGATGAAATACATACTATAGACATTCTCGACTGCAATGGCGGTGACCATGGATACCCGTTTGCGACAAACTTTAACCCTGAGATAAATCTTCGTGAGGTTTCAGCGAACGGCTCATACTGGACAGACGGCCACTGGGTAGAGACAAAGCCTATGGAGTGGAGAGCGCAGTACAATTTTGATCAGGTCGGAGAAAAGGATATGTATCTGCTTCACCACGAGGAGATTGAGTCGCTCGCCAAAAACATTCCGGGAATAAAGAGAATCAGATTCTTCATGACCTTTGGACAGAGCTATCTCACACACATGAAGTGTCTTGAGAATGTCGGCATGTTAAGAACAGACCCGATCATGGTGGACGGAAAGGAAATAGTGCCAATACAGGTGCTTAAGGAGCTGCTTCCTGACCCTGCATCCCTGGGACCTCGTACAGTCGGAAAGACAAATATCGGATGTATTTTTACAGGTGTCAAGGATGGCAAAGAAAAATCAATCTACATCTACAATGTATGTGACCATCAGGAGTGCTACAAGGAGGTTGAGTCGCAGGCGATTTCTTATACCACAGGTGTGCCGGCAATGATTGGTGCCATGATGGTGGTAAAGGGACTCTGGAAGAAGCCGGGAGTGTTCAATCTCGAGGAGATGGATCCGGATCCATACATGGAGGCTCTTAATAAGTTCGGACTGTCTTGGCAGGTAGTGGAGAATCCGGTTCCTGTGGATTGCTACAAGACTGAGGATGAGTCAGTACATATGGATTAGTCCGGAGGCCGGTATGAAGATAAATGAATTAAGAACTCCCTGTTATGTGATAGACGAGGGAAAATTAACTGAAAATCTTTTGATATTAAACGGTGTCATGCAAAGGACAGGTGCAAGGATTCTTCTGGCACAGAAGGCATTCAGCGCATTTTATGAATATCCTCTTATCGGCAGATATCTAAGCGGGACAACTGCAAGCGGGCTTTTTGAGGCCCGCCTTGCACATGAAGAAATGGGAAAGGAAAACCATGTATTCTGTCCCGCTTTTTTGTCGCAGGAGATGGATGAGCTGGTAGAAATATGTGACCATATTGTATTTAATTCCGTATCGCAGTATCTGCTTCACAGGGATAAAATAGAAAAGGCTGATAAAAAAATAAGTGTCGGGCTCAGAATAAACCCTGAGTGCTCCACACAGGAGGGGCATGAGATATATGACCCATGTGCGCCGGGCTCAAGGCTTGGGATAACGAGAGAGGCACTCGATAAGGCTATTAAAAACGGGCTTGATTTATCACGTATAGAGGGCTTTCATTTTCACACGCTTTGTGAACAGGATTCGGATGCGCTCGAAACGACCCTTGCAGCGGTAGAGGAGAAATTCGGAGATTTGCTGTATGCTCTAAAGTGGCTCAATATGGGAGGCGGACACCACATCACAAGGGCAGACTATGACATTGAGAGGCTTGAAAAATGCATTATGCATATGCGTGACAAATACGACCTGGAAATCTATCTGGAGCCGGGAGAGGCGGTTGCGCTTGATGCAGGATATCTGGAGACAACGGTGCTTGATATAGTTGAAAACAATGGCATAAAGATACTCATTCTGGATACCTCCGCAGCCTGCCATATGCCTGACGTGCTTGAGATGCCGTACCGTCCGCCGCTTATGGACAGTGGCGAGCCGGGTGAGAAAAAGTATACCTACAGATTGTCCTCATGTACCTGTCTGGCAGGTGATGTGATAGGAGATTATTCATTTGACAGAGAGATAAAAACCGGCGACAGGCTGTGCTTTTGCGATATGGCAATTTACTCGATGGTCAAAAATAATACCTTTAACGGCATGCCGCTTCCGGACATTGCAGTAATGGATGAAAATAACGATTGTAAGGTTATCAGGAGGTTCGAATATGAAGATTTTAAATGCAGGCTGTCCTAGAGCAGACGGCTTTTATATGCCGGCAGAGTATGCTCCCCATAAGGGTACCATCACCATCTGGCCAAAGCGCCCGGGCTCATGGATTTACGGTGCAAGGCGAGCAAGAGAGGCTTTTGCGGAGGTGATATGTGCAATAGCAGAGTCTGAGCAGGCATATGTGCTCGCTGAGGCAGATGTGATAGACAATGCAAGGTCTGTTGTGGAAGCTGTCAGAAAGCAGAAAAATTATCAGGAAAATTTTCCGGTTAAATATATACAAATGGAGTCAGACGATGCCTGGGCCAGAGATGTGGGACCAACCTTTGTGAAAAATGAGGATGGTGCTGTCAGAGGAATCGACTGGTGCTTTAATGCCTGGGGCGGCAAGGTGGACGGACTGTACGCAGACTGGACAAAGGATGATAGAGTAGCGGCTTTATTTTGCAACAAAGCCGGATACGACATGTATGATGCGCATCCGTTTGTCTTAGAGGGTGGAGCCATTCACACAGACGGAGAGAAAACTGTGATAGTGACGGAAAGCTGTCTGCTAAGCAAGGGCAGAAATCCGGAATTGTCGAAGTCTGAAATAGAACAGAAATTAAAGGATTATCTCGGTGCCGAGAAAATTATCTGGATTCCTTATGGAATATACAATGATGAAACCAACGAGCATGTCGACAACGTATGTGCATTTACAAGCCCGGGGCATGTGGTGCTTGCGTGGACTGATGACATGGATGACCCACAGTATCAGATGTCCTCAGCGGACCTTGAAATATTGGAAAATGAAACTGATGCGAGGGGTAGAAAAATTGAGGTTCACAAGGTTTGCATTCCAAAGAATCCGGTGTGTATCACAGAATATGAGCTTTCAGGATTCACCTTTGAGGAGGGTGAGGATGAGCGCGAGGCAGGAGAACGCTTAGCGGCAAGCTATGTGAATTTTTACATCACAAACGGCGGTGTGCTCATTCCTCAGTTTGGTGATGTGATGGATGAGCCTGCGCTTAAGGCAATCGGAAGCCTTTTTGATGGAAGAAAAGTGTATCCGATATATGCGCGTGACATAATTGTCGGCGGGGGAAATATACACTGTATCACACAGCAGATACCGCAGTAATTTAATTCAGGATGAGAAAGGTGAATAGTATGAGAGAGGTTACAATTGCTGCAATCCAGATGAGCTGCAGCCGTGACGTAAAAGAAAATATTGAAAAAGCAGCAAAGCTTATAAGGGCTGCAGCAGGGGCCGGAGCGCAGATAATACTTCCTTCGGAGCTTTTTGAGAGACAGTATTTCTGTCAGGAGAGGCGGTACGATTATTATGACTATGCAAAGCCGCTTTCTGAAAATGATGCGGTGCAGAGCATGAAGGCACTTGCAAAGGAGCTTGGAGTAGTGATTCCTGTGAGCTTTTATGAGGCTGGAGAGGGCAGACAGCTCTTCAATTCAGTGGCGGTGATAGATGCCGACGGAGAGGTGCTTGGAATATACCGAAAGACACATATCCCGGACGATCATTATTATCAGGAGAAGTTTTACTTCACACCGGGAAATACAGGCTTTAAAGCTTTTAAGACAAGGTATGCAACCATTGGAGTCGGTATATGCTGGGATCAGTGGTTCCCGGAAACGGCAAGAGGCATGGCTTTAAAGGGCGCGGAGATACTTTTTTATCCTACAGCTATAGGCAGCGAGCCGATACTGGAATGTGACAGTATGCCGCACTGGAGACGGTGCATGACCGGACATGCAGCCTGCAATCTGATGCCGGTTGTGGCGGCAAACAGGATAGGCACAGAGGAGGTTGTACCGTGTGCAGAAAACGGAAACCAGAGCTCTGCACTGACATTTTATGGTTCTTCGTTTATCACAGATGCGACCGGAGAGGTTGTTGAGCAGATGGACAGAGTAACGGAGGGCTTCATACTCCACAGTTTTGATCTGGATGAGCTGGAGAGTGAGAGAAAGAGCTGGGGACTGTTCAGGGACAGGCGGCCGGAGATGTATGGGGAGAATTAGCTTAGATTACCCTAATGATTGCAAATTAATTTAAAGTTAATTTAAAACACAGGATACAGCAAAGGCGCTATATCCTGTGTTTTTTATAGTTCCCTATTAGTGTATTAGAACATCGGAAAAAATACATATTATTGTTTCAACAGCACTTTGATGTCTTCCTCCGGTGTGGTAATAGGTGCAATCCCATAGTTTTCTACCAGAAAGTTCAGAATGTTAGGAGAAAGGAACGCCGGTAGAGAAGGACCGAGACGGATATTTTTTATACCAAGATGTAACAGTGTTAAGAGGATGCAGACTGCTTTCTGTTCATACCAGGAGAGTACAAATGAAAGCGGAAGCTCGTTTACTGAACATCCAAATGCATCCGCAAGTGCTATTGCAACCTGTATCGCGCCATAAGCGTCATTACACTGTCCCATATCCATCAGTCGCGGAAGACCACCAATTTCTCCTAGATTTAGATCGTTGAAACGGAATTTTCCACATGCCAGAGTCAGGACGATACTGTCAGAAGGCGTCTGTTTTACAAATTCTGTATAGTAATTTCTGCCCGGTTTGGCACCATCACAGCCGGCAACCAGAAAGAAATGACGGATAGCTCCTGATTTTACGGCCTCTATTACCGTATCCGCATGGGACAGGATTGCTGAATGACTAAAACCGGTTGTTACCTGTGTGCCGCCATTTATGCCTGTGAAGGTCTGATCCTCCTTGTAACCACCGAGCTCGAGTGCTTTTTCAATAACAGGAGTGAAATCCTTCTGTTCATCGATATGAACAGTACCCGGGAAGGCAACCACTTCTGTTGTGAACACTCTGTCGATGTAGCTGCTTTTTGGAGGCATCAGACAATTTGTGGTGTAGAGAATAGGAGCAGGAATATGATCAAATTCTTTTTGCTGATTCTGCCATGCTGTTCCGAAATTTCCCTTCAAGTGAGGGAATTTCTTTAAGAGTGGATATGCATGGGCAGGGAGCATTTCACCATGAGTGTAGATATTGATTCCCTTTCCATTTGTCTGTTCAAGCAAAAGCTGCAGGTCCTTTAAATCGTGTCCGGTTACTACGATAAAAGGTCCCTTTTCCACTGTAAGCGTAACATCTGTTGGCTCCGGTGTTCCATAGGTTTGTGTATTTGCCTTGTCTAGAAGTGCCATGCACTTTAGATTGATTTCACCTACCTTGAGCACTGTTGGAAGCAGTTCATCCATACTTTCTGCGTAACCAATCTTGAACAAGGCTTCACAGAAAAACTGATTTACCTCGGGATCTTCAAAATTCAGGACATATGCATGATAGGCATATGCAGCCATTCCGCGAATACCAAAGAGAATAAGTGACTTCAGGGAACGGATATCTTCATCAGCATTCCATAGCTGTTGCATATCATATTCGTCAGTTCGTCCACAAGGAGACTGACATTTATTACAGTCGCCAACCAGAGAGGCTTTTTCTGCTCTGACCTTTTGTATCATATCTTCAATTGCTGCATTATCAAAGCTTACATTTGTAATTGTGGTAAATAAGCCCTCGATAATGGTCTGCCAGGTCTTTTTTGAAACAGCTGATGTGTCATCGACAGCTCTCGCCAGACCAATCAGTGCGCCTGTCAATTCATCCTGTAACTGTGCAGTATCTGCCTTTTTTCCGCAGACACCTGTATTTCCGGTACAGCCGGTGCATCCGGCCGTTTGTTCACATTGAAAACAAAACATATTTTTTTCCTCCATCAGTAGTTTTTTATGTTTCTGATAGAATAATAGCGTTATAAAAACAACTTGTATGTTTGATTTCCAACATAAAGAATACTTTTGAAAAAAATTTGTCTATTTTAATCAAGCAATTCAATCAATTTATCAAGAAATGCCTCTTCCCCAAAAGTATTAAGCTTGAAAAAAACAGCCTGGCTTCCACCTGCCGTAATTGCGGAAAGGTGAACAGGCTCCTCGCCATTTTGAAAAAGTGTAACATTGAGACTTACCCTGTTACCACCGGTATAGCTGAAGCGTTCAAATACCCTGACGCTGCAACGCGCATTTTGGCTTCGAAAGTCACTGGCATCCTCCAGAGATGCTGACACACTGCCATTTATTATTCCGTCTTCAATCGTGGAAAGTAACTGGTCAAAATCTTTATTGATAATTCTCTCTATTTTTGCCATATACAAGCCCTCCTCTTTTCATTATATCTTACAATTGGAATAGGTTTTTCTTGAGCATTAGTATATCATATGGGAAATAAGTATGCACGACAATTATACCCCAATATTTACAACTTGAGCTGTCTTAGTCCTCTAACAATAATAAACATAGTCACAAATTCAGCCGCCGGAAAAGCAAGCCACACACCTGTCATGCCAAAGGCGGCTGAAAGTGCGAATGCGAAAATGCTTATAGCGATAAAACCACGCATGATAGATGCCGCGAATGCATATTTTACGGACTCAACGGCACTTAGGATAGCAGAACCTACTATATTGATTCCGGCAAAAATAAAGCCTGTAAAGTAAAGGCGCAGTCCGCTCTCGGCATACGAAGCAAGCCTGGCATCGTGCTCGCTGTTGAAAACGGATGTCACAAAAGGTGCAAAGGTGCATATGAACAAAATGAGCAGTGCAGCAATTAAGAGAGATGAAACGACAGCCATCCTGAGTATCGAGCCTACATTCTTTCTAAGTCCTCTGCCGTAATAGTCGCTGATAAGAGGCTGTGAACCCTGTGCTATTCCATTGAACAAAGCTACAGCGACCAGTGATGTATTGGCAACCACACCGTATGCTGCCACGCCGATATTTCCTGCAAGCCTCAGGATAATCATATTAAAGACAATAGTTATGACACCTGATGATATCTCAGCAACAAAGGAAGAAACACCAACCTGGCAGGAGTAAAAGAGTCTCTTGACAGATGGAACCGTCGGCTTAAGCTTTACGGAGCATTTGTCTGAGCAGAAATGAATACAGCATATCAGGATGCCTATAATCGGTGAAATAGCGGTAGCTAAAGCGGCTCCCTCCATACCAAGTCCAAGCGGGAACATGAGTATGTAATCAAAAACAATATTAAAAAGGCTGCTGAAAAGTGTGGCGCACATGGCAATGGATGGTGCGCCATCATTTCTTACGAAAGCGTTGCACACATAGTTGCACATGAAAGACGGTGTAAAAAGCATGAAAATACGCGTATAGCTTTTACCGGTATTTATAATCGTCGCATCTCCGCCGAGCAGCCCTACGAGCCTGTCCGGTATGAAAATACCAATCAATATGAATATAACGCTTATCATAATACACCACAGCAGGGCATGAAAAAAGTAGCTCTCGCTGGATGTATCGCCCTTATTTTTCTCTACGACATATCTGATGGCGGAGCCGACTCCGATCATTGCGCCTATGGCAAAAATCAAATTGTATACAGGCAGCACCAGATTGAGCGCGGTGATACCGTTTGAGCCGACCGCCTTTGATATAAAGAAGGTGTCGGCAAGTATATATAATGACATACCCACCATGCCGAGTATGTTTTGTGAGACATATTTTACAAATAATTTTTTCATAATAGCTATATTGTAAATGCATCTGTTATTTAAATCAATGACAATTTTTTGCGGCCGGGATGAAAAAGTACAAAATAAAACATTTTAACTATTGAAATATTTTTCAGGTACATTATAATGAATATGTTGAAAAAAATTGGGATTACTAAAGGAGGATAATTATGGAAAACAATAAGCTTTCAACAGGTTTAAACGTATGGTTATGGATTATTTTTGTGCTGAATATTCTTGCAACAATTGTCGGGATTGTCGTTGCACTGGGTGCTTCAGTCGTAGGAGCTACTTTAGGATTAGGTTCGATATATGTCGTACTGTGTTTCATTAGCGTTATACTACAGATTATCATAACTGTTTCTATCGGTATTTTGCTTTTCGCACACAAAAAGATTGGTTTGGTGCTTATTTTTGCACTTGCAGCCCTGGGATTCATTGTAAGTATGGTTACATATGCTATTGCAGCACAGCTTAGTGCGGGTAATATTGTCAAAGCAATTATTTCAGCCATTCTTATGCCGGCTATTACATATTTATTGGCAAAGAACGACATTGCAAATGGCACAATAGCTTAGAGCAATAAAAAATAAGATGAAAATTGAATAATGTTTTGTTAATCCGCTATACGATAGGTGAGTATAGCGGATTTTTAATATTTTCTCCGAAAAAAAGACTTTTAAAAATGGACAGGTATTGAAAATTAGTATATTATATGATATATTTTGTTGCATAGAAACAGGTTGTTTATACATGGTATATATATTGATGAAGAGGAAAAGCTATGAACGATAAAAGAAAGATAATAGCAATATTTATAATTGTTGCGATAGTAGCTGCACTGGCTGCAGTTGCCACATTTTTTGTGATTAAATCAGCAAAAAACGAGGCTAAAGGCTCGTCACAGATGACGGAAACAGCCACAGAGGATAGTTCAGACAAGGACGACCCGCAGCATACGGGAGACAATGCCGGCTCAATGAGTGTGACATCTGATGATGGAGCTTCTGCGGATGAGACACAGATACTGTCTGCAAGCTCTGTTGCGGAAAACAGTAACCTGACCTTCGGAATTGATGTATCTAAATATCAGGGCACTATAAAGTGGGACAAGGTTGCCGCAGGCGGAATTGATTTTGCAATGATACGTGTGGGCTACAGAACCCAGAAAACAGGCGAGATGTGTGTTGATACAAATGCAAGATACAACATGCAGGAGGCGCAGAAAAATGGCATAAAGGTCGGAGTATATTTCTTTTCATCAGCAGTAAATGAAACAGAAGCCATTGAGGAGGCAGACTGGGTAGCAGACTACATCTCAAAATATCAGATTACATATCCGGTGGCATTTGACTGCGAGGGCTTCACAGACTCAGCCAGCAGACAGTATGGCATGTCATCAGAGGCACGCACCAAAGTAGCTGAGGCATTTTTGCAGGAAATATATAATAAAGGATATACACCTATGTTTTACGCTGCAATGAATGAGTTGTCGGCAAACAGCCAGTGGGATACTAAAACACTTGAGAGCAGGTATAAAATCTGGGTGTCACAATATCCGGATACAGCTTACCCGGAAACACCACAGTCATCTTATGAGGGCACACATGCCATGTGGCAGTATACCAATAAGGGAAAGGTGTCAGGGATTGATAAGCCGGTAGATTTGAATGTTGCATACTTTGGGTTTGATGAAACAGAGTCTGCAAAAAATGGGGATGCGGCTGACAATGCAACAGCTGATCCGGAAGCAGGTATGAAGTTTTCGGATGTAAATGAGACAGTAACTGCCAAGGAGAGCGTCAATCTGAGGGATATTCCAAGTCAGGGCAATGACAGCACAATTAAGGCAACGCTCAATAACGGTGATACGGCAGCAAGAACAGGAGTCAGTGACAGTGGATGGTCACGTATTGAATATAATGGACAGACATACTATGCCATTTCAAGCTACCTCACAACAGATATGAACTATGTAGTTCCCGGACAGGACGGAAGTGGCAGCGGAGACGGACTGAAGACAAAGTTCAAAGAGTGTAATGATACTGTCACTGCAAAGATAGAGGTTAATCTGCGTGCACTTCCGAGTGTCACAAATCCGGATGCTACAGTTATCGCAACGATAAAAAATGGGGAAACAGTCACCAGAACCGGAATCAATGAGGAGTTTGGCTGGTCACGCGTGGAATATAATGGACAGACACTTTACTGTGTGACAAGCTATCTGAGTGTGCAGTGATATAATGAACGCAGTGTTTTAGAGAATAAAGTCAAAAAAATTAAATGTTATTAAGCTAAAATCATGCATAAAGTAGAAATAGTGAAAAAATGTCATGGATATAATGATAGAATTGTTTAAAAGAGTGCGTTAAAATACAAAATAATGAAATACGTAAGTAAAGGGGCATTTTATGGAATATTCAGCAATTTTTCATGACATGGATAAAAGATTCTGCTATGCGATAGATAAGGATTTGTTTGTGATACGCGTGCAGGTAAAAAAGGATGATATGAAGGAGGTAATCCTTCACTATGAGGACAAGTATATACCTATGGAGCGCAAGGATACGCGAATGACACTTCCTATGAAGAAGGTAGCCACCTCGCAGTTTCACGATTATTATGAAGCACAGCTTAAGATGCATCTGATATGTCTGAGATACTTTTTTGAATTTACGGACATGCAGGGTGAAAAGGTATATTACGGCAATTATGAGTTCGACAAGGAGTGTATCACAAACAGGGACAGAATGTTTGACTGCCCGCAGAATCTCAGAGAGGAAGAGATGTTTGAGGTGCCACAGTGGGCAGCCAACAAGGTAGTGTATCAGATTTTTCCGTCGCGCTTTGCCACAACACAGCCGGTGGACAAAGAGCTGTGGTATAAGGCACCGATTACGCCTATGGATGATTTGCATGGCAATCTAAGGGGAATCATAGAGCATCTGGATTATATTAAAGATCTGGGAATCGATGTGGTGTATCTGACACCAATCTTTAAATCAAATTCATGCCATAAGTATGATACTATTGATTATTATCAGGTTGACCCATCATTTGGAACAACAGAGGATTTAAAGGAGCTCGTACAAAAATCTCATGAGCGTGGCATGAAGGTAGTGCTGGATGCGGTATACAACCACTCAGGAAGAGAATTTTTTGCATTTCAGGATATACTGGAAAAGGGCGAGAAATCAAAATATCTGGACTGGTATTTTATCGACGAGCTGCCGCCTAAGAGTGAATGGGGAGAGATTCCAAACTTCAAATGCTTCGGCTACTACGGTGGAATGCCAAAGCTTAATCTGAAAAATCCTGAGGTGGAGAAATACATCACTGATGTTGCCTGCTACTGGATTAAGGAATGTGATATTGACGGATGGAGACTGGATGTAGGAGACGAAATCAGTCATTTCTTCTGGAAGAATTTCAGAAAGGCAATCAAGGCTGTAAAGAAGGATATGCTGATAATTGGTGAGATATGGCACTACGCAGGCGACTTCCTCGAGGGAGATGAGTGGGATACTGTCATGAACTATCCATTCTACCTGAATCTGATAGACCTGCTTGCAGATGAAAAGATAAATGTCAGTCAGTTTGTACAGAATCTGGGATATCTGAAGGGACGCTTAAACAAAAAGTGCTATCCTCTGATGTGGAACCTGATTGACAGCCATGATACAGCAAGATTTCTACATCTGTGCAACGATAATAAGAAAAAACAGCATCTCGCAGCAGCCTTTCAGCTGTTACTGCCGGGAATGCCTATGGTTTACTATGGCGATGAGTATGCCATGCCGGGAGCAAACGATCCGGACTGCAGACGAGGCATGTACTGGGATGAAGAATATCAGGACAAGGAGATGTATAATTGGTATAAGAAGCTCATGCAGGTTAGAAAAACACATGCATGCATCGTAGAGGGCGAAATGATTGAGACAATCACAAATGACGATGATGATACGATTGTTATGATCAGAAAAAATGGCGATGAGACAATCGCAATGCTTTTCAATTGCGGCAGCAGTGTAAAGGAATTTAATGAGTATGCAAAGAAATATAATCTGCTGACAGATAGCGCATTTGACGGAAAAGTAGAGGGGCTTGACGCTGCCGTAATTGTGCTTTAAAAATTATATGGATTATCTATAAGAAGTCATGGAGCTTTGCACATCAGGTAAACGGAAAGACGGTAGAAGCGACGAAAAATAGGTAAATCGCAGTAAAATAATTTTATATGAGTTTTTATGGACAGGAAATTGCAGGCAGCTGCTTTTTCCTGTTTTTTTGCATAAAATCAATTCTGTTGAGGTAAAATTGAGATTGACATTGTATTGTATGAGTATAAAATACAAGGAATCAGGTGATGTACAATGAAAAGGCATAAAATATGTAAAATTATTTTTGCTATACTGGCAGTTTTTTTATGTGTGGCTTTTTATGAGTTAATCGGAATCTGCATCACATATAAAAAACAGCCGGCGGTGTCTGATGCTACTATAAAGGAAACACAAAATATTATGAGTGTGGCGGGGAGAGAGAATACGGAAAGAGCAGTAATCATTGAAAAAAATTCGCAGGCTCTTTTAGAAAGAGTTAGATTAATCCAAAATGCAAAGGATGAAATAATCCTTTCTACATTTGCATTTAAATCAGACGAAAGCGGAAAATTGATTTTAGGAGCACTGCATGATGCGGCAGACAGAGGCGTACATGTCCGCATATTGGTAGATGGAATGGAGAGCTGGATTGATATGGAGGGTAATCCATATTTTTATGGATTATCTTCGCATGAGAATGTTGAGATTAAGCTGTATAATAAAGCAAATCCGCTTAAGCCATGGAAGACAATGGGAAGAATGCATGATAAATATCTGATTGCAGATGGTAAAATATATATTCTTGGCGGAAGAAACACATATAATTATTTTTTGGGTGATTTTCCGGGGCATAAAAATTTTGACCGGGATGTGTTAGTTGTCTGCGATGAGCCACAGAAAGATAATTCGGTCAATCAGCTTTGGAATTATTTTGAAACAATATGGGAACAGGAGGACTGTCGGTATTTTCATAACAGTAAAAAATTAGCTGACAGACAGTCTGTAAAGAAAGCAGTTTTAGAGCTGCAGGAAGGGTATCAGCAATATTTTGAAGTTAATAAGGAAAAAATTTGTGATAAAGATTATGCGGATGAAACCTTTGAAACAGAAAAGATTACATTGTTATCAAACCCAATCCACACCCAAGCTAAGGAACCGGTGGTATGGTATCAGCTGGGAGAATTAATGAAAAATGCAAAGGAACGCGTAAAAATTCATACACCATATATTATTTGCAATGATATGATGTATAATACATGGGAGGAAATTGCACAGAAGGTTCCGGACTTTTCTATTATGACAAATTCTGTTGCAAATAACGGAAATCCATTTGGAGCTGCTGATTATGCCAAAAACAGAAACAGAATTTTAGAAACAGGAATTGATATCTGGGAATATGAAGGCGGTTATTCGTATCATGGAAAAAGTATTCTGATTGACGATGATCTGTCAGTAATAGGTTCATTCAATATGGACATGAGAAGTACTTATCTGGATACAGAGCTGATGCTTGTAATACGCAGTAAAGAGGTTAATAAACAGCTGGAGGATGGCATGATGGAGTATGAGAGCGTGTCCAGACAGGTATTAGACGATGGAACATATTATGATCCGTATCATGTAAAGCCGATTGAATTAACAGAAAAACGTAAGAGAAAGGTGTTTCTGGTACAGCATCTGCTTGGATGGGCAAGGGATTTGTTTTGATTAAAGGAGAATATAAAGCGTGTTTAAGATATTAATTGTAGAAGATGATAAGGAATTAAGTCTGTTATTCCAAAAGGTGCTTGAAAAGAGCGGATATCAGGTCAAAAGTGCGTCGGATGGAGCACAGGCACTGGAGGTATTGGACAGAGAGTATATTGATTTAATCATTTCCGATATAATGATGCCGGTTATGGATGGATATGAACTTGTGTCGGAGCTTCGTTCGGCGGGATATCAGATACCGGTGCTTATGATTACTGCAAAAAGCAGCTTCGATGATATGCGTCAGGGCTTTCTTTCGGGAAGTGACGACTATATGGTAAAACCCGTAAATGTCAATGAAATGGTTTTAAGGGTAGGGGCACTGCTTCGGCGTGCACAGATACTGAACGAACACAAAATTGTGATTGGCTCAACCGAGTTTGATTATGATGCAATGACAGTTGTGACCGGTGATGAAACGCTTGTCCTGCCAAAAAAAGAATTCCTGCTTTTATACAAGCTGGCAGCTTCACCGGGCAGGACATTTACGAAGCAGCAGCTAATGGATGAGGTATGGGGATATGAGACGGAGGCAGACCCACATACGATAGAGGTACATATAGGAAGAATCAGGGAGCGTTTTAAAGAAAATCCGGATTTCGAAATTGTAACAATGCGTGGTCTGGGATACAAGGTGGTGAAAAAATAATGGAACATAAAAAGAAAAAAGAATTGCGTATCCGCTCGTGTCTGACCGGTGCAATCTGGCTGGCACTTGCATGTTCTATGCTGATATCAGCCCTGTTATTTGCGTTTTTGAATCATTTTTTGGATTTGCCCGGGAAAATACCGGGCCTTGGTTGGCTTTTGATTTTTAATACATTGATAGCAGGACTTATCACATCATTTATCAATGCAAGGCTCCTTGAGCCGATTACCAGGCTCAGTAAAGCAATGAAAGCAGTTTCCCAGGGAGATTTTGAACAGCATCTGGAAACAAACAGCCGCATAGACGAGATTGGAGAATCCTATCAGAGCTTTAATGTCATGACAAAAGAGCTTCGTGCAACAGAGATGCTGCAAATGGATTTTGTATCCAATGTTTCCCATGAGTTCAAGACACCAATCAATGCAATTGAAGGCTATACGATGCTGCTCCAGGGAGATGAGCTGTCACAGGAGCAGGAGGGGTATGTAGAAAAAATCCTGTTTAATACTCAAAGGCTTTCAGGTCTTGTTGGAAATATTTTATTGTTATCAAGGCTGGAAAATCAGAATATTCCAATGAAAAAAACCAAATATCGTCTGGATGAACAAATCCGTCAGGCATTTCTTTCATTGGAGGATAAATGGACTGAAAAAGGAATTGGCTTTCAGGTGGAGATGGAGGAGGTCAGATATGTTGGAAATGAAGGGCTTTTTATGCATATCTGGATGAATCTTTTGGATAATGCAATCAAGTTTAGTCCTGAAAATGGGACAATCACCATGTTTCTAAGGCATGAAAATGATTCTGTGCAGTTTATTCTGGAAGACGAGGGACCGGGAATCGCGGATGATGCAAAAGCCAGAATATTTGATAAGTTTTATCAGGTGGATGGTTCCCATAAAGCCGAGGGAAACGGCCTTGGCCTGGCACTTGTGAAAAGAATTGTAGACATCGCCGGTGGAACAATAAAAGCTGAAAACCGGGAATATGGTGGATGCAGATTTGTAGTACAACTGCCAATAAAGAATTATAATGAGTAGCTATTTAGAACATGATAGTTACAATAATAAAATAATAAGATAATAAGATAAAAGATAGGAGAATTCATATGACATTTTATCAGGAACTGCAGTTAAATCAGGCCGGCTCTAAAAGCCTGCTGAAAAATAGTAAAACAATGAAAGAAAAACTATACCATGCGTTTGTATATATGGTGAAGATAGCTGTGACAATGGTTTTTTGCTTTGCCTTTGTTACTGCCTCAAGCATCATATTGGGAAAGGATAACAGCATTGTGGGAGTAGTGGTCTTATTATGCGTTATGGTATTTCGCAATGCTGATCTTGGAATCCATACCGTACACTCTACATGGCTTTTGGCATTGTTCTTTGTAATTATGACAGTATGTCCGCATCTGGCAAATCAGCTTTCACCGCTTCCGGCGCTGCTTATAAACATTGCAGCTCTTGCAGTGCTGATTTTGTTCGGATGCCATAATCCATTTATGTTTAATCAATCCACACTGGTTCTTGGCTATTTATTGTTATATGGATATGATGTGTCAGGAAAGAGCTATATGCTTCGAATAGCAGGGATGGCTGCAGGTGCTGTCCTCACATGCCTGGTATTTTACAGAAATCATAAAAACAGAGTCTTTAAAAGAAATATGAAAGCCGTAATTCAGGAGTTTGATCTTTTTTCATCACGAACGAAATGGCAGCTGTGCCAGATACTATGTGTACCGTTAGTTCTTTGTATTGCACAGCTTTGCAATATGCCGCGTGCAATGTGGGCAGGTATTGCAGCCATGTCTGCCATCCTGCCGTTTATGGAGGATATGCAGTACAGGGTCAAAAAAAGGATTGTCGGTAATATCGCCGGTGTTATATGCTTCACGGCATTATACTTCCTGCTTCCGCCATCAATCTATGCGTACATAGGAATCATAGGTGGAATCGGCGTGGGATTATCGGCACAATACGGCTGGCAGGCTGTTTTTAATACATTTGGTGCTCTGGCTATAGCTGCAGAGAGCTATGGGTTAAAAGGAGCAGTCTGCCTCAGGGTTATTCAGAATGTGTTTGGAGTCGTTTTTGCGTTGGTATTTTGTGCTGTATTTTATAGAATTATGTCAGTGAAAGTATCGGTGAAAGAGAAAGCTGTATAATACAAGTGGAAACGTGTAATCAGTCATAGGGAATTGTATTCTTCAGATGAAACAGCCCCAAAATCCAAAGTGAAGGAAAAGGTTAAAACAAATATGAGTCAGATAATATTGGCATCGGCATCACCGCGCCGGAAGGAATTATTAGAGCAGATTGGGGCAGAGTTTGTTGTCTGTCCTGCAAAGGGAGAAGAGATAATCACAGAGGAGGAGCCATCTGCGGTTGTCATGGAGCTATCCCGTCAAAAGGCAGAGGAGGTAGCGTCAGGTGTGCTTACCTACAATGAACAGCATGCAGAGCTTGTGACACCGCAGGATATTCTTGTAATCGGAGCGGATACGGTAGTGGCTTATGAGAATCAGATTCTTGGAAAGCCGAAGGACGAAGAAGATGCCAGGCGTATGCTTTCGATGCTTTCGGGAAAAACGCACAGTGTCTATACAGGGGTAACGTTTGTGTTTATTGACAAAGCCGGAAGAACCGGAGAACACTGCTTTTATGAGAAGACGGATGTCAGCATGTATACACTGACGGAAGAGGAAATTGACCGCTATATTTCAAGCGGGGATCCGATGGATAAAGCAGGAAGCTACGGGATACAGGGACGCTTTGCCATCCACATTAAGGGAATACATGGTGATTACAATAATGTGGTAGGGCTTCCGGTAGCGCGCCTGTATCAGGAGCTTAGAAAGCTTGGAGTTGATGTTTAGCGAAGTCTTTTTTTAATAGCCGGTCCGATAAGCATGGCAATTATCATTTTTATCAGGTCACCCGGGATAAATGGGAGCACACATATTGAGAGCGCACCGCTGACTGTGCTTTTTGCCTCAAAGCAGAACCATGCTGTACCGAGCACATAGCATATGATAGTTCCGACAATCATACCAATGAGCTGGAGCCAAGGCTGGTGGAAATGATCGATTACAAGTCCTGCAATAATTGCCATGGCAATAAAACCGATGATGTATCCGCCTGTAGGGCCGGCAAGCTTAGCTGGGCCACCGGTGAAGCCTGAAAATACAGGGATTCCGACAAGTCCGATAAGCAGGTAAATCAGGTAGCTTATAGTTCCGCGTTTCCATCCGAGCAGATATAATGAAATATATATGGCCAGGTTTGTCAGTGAAATAGGTACCGGCCCAATCGGGATAGATAATGGTGCAAGAATACATGTGACAGCTGTCATGAGCGCTGTTACCGTTATGGCATAGGTCGTTCCATGCTTGTAGTCTATAGTTTCTGTCTGGTTCATGATAAAATCTCCTTTTTGTAAATTTCATAGTAATTTTTGTACGGTTAACACATTAACATGAAAAGATGTCAATTGTCAACCGTAACTGCAATAAAGGTTTACAATTATCATGGGAGTAATAAGTGGATTTTTCTCACTGAATGCTCTAAAGGAGGACAGGAGGGAGGAACAGTATGTAGTATTTTGTAAAAAATGAAGAAATAATATTTTGTAATTATCTCACAAATATGTTAAAGTGTGCATGTTATAAAAATATGCACACTTTATTTTTTTGAAAGGAAATATAAAAAATATATGGAAACAATCAGATTTGACGAATTAGAACTAAACCCTAAGATTTTGCGAGGCATCAAGGATATGGGCTTTGAGGAGGCAACTCCAATACAGGCTCAGGGAATCCCGGCAGTGCTTTCGGGCAGGGATGTAATCGGACAGGCGCAGACTGGAACAGGAAAGACAGCAGCCTTTGGTATTCCGGTGCTTGAGAGCGTTGATGCATCAAGTCACAAGACACAGGTTATCATCCTCTCTCCTACAAGGGAGCTTGCCATCCAGGTGGCAGATGAAATCAGGAAGCTTGCAAAATATATGCATGGTGTGAAGGTACTTCCGGTATACGGAGGACAGGATATCAGCCGCCAGATTAAGGCACTTAAGGGCGGTGTGCAGATTATTATCGGAACTCCGGGGCGTCTTATGGATCATCTCAGGAGAAAGACAATCAGGCCTGACCATGTAAAGACAATAGTGCTCGACGAGGCAGACGAGATGCTCAACATGGGCTTTAGGGAGGATATCGAGACAGTGCTCGAATACCTGCCACAGGAGCATCAGACAGTACTCTTCTCGGCAACAATGCCAAAGCCTATTTTGGAAATTACAAGAAAATATCAGCATGATGCTATCAATATCAAGATTTTGAAAAAAGAGCTGACAGTCGCAAATATCGACCAGTATTACTATGATGTGAAGCGCAAGGACAAGATAGATGTACTCACAAGACTGTTGGATTACTATAATCCAAAGCTCTCACTTGTATTCTGCAATACCAAGAAGATGGTCGACGAGCTGGCATATGAGCTTTGCGGACGCGGCTACAGTGCAGAAGGACTTCATGGTGATATGAAGCAGGTGCAGAGAGATCGTGTCATGAAGAACTTCAGAAACGGAAAGACAGATATTCTTATTGCCACTGATGTCGCAGCGCGCGGAATTGATGTGGATGATGTGGAGGCTGTTTTTAATTATGATCTGCCTCAGGATGACGAGTATTATGTACATAGAATCGGCCGTACAGGAAGAGCAGGCCGCTGTGGAAAGGCATTCTCCTTTGTAAAGGGCAAGGAGGTATATAAGCTCAAGGACATACAGCGCTACTGCAAGACAAAAATCTATGCACAGCCAATTCCATCATCTGATGATGTTGCCAAAATCAGGGCAGAAAAGATTATGGACCAGATTTCCACCATTATAGATGAGGAAAATCTCACAAGTGTCATTGATATTATAGAGAATCAGATAAATGAGTCAGATTACACGGCAATGGATATAGCGGCGGCATTTTTATACCAGGCTATGGGTGCTTCAGAGATATCCACAGCTGAATCAAAGGACGACTATGATTTCCACAATACAGGAGCAGAGGATGGCATGGTACGCCTGTTTATCAACGTCGGAAAGAAGGACAAGATAAAGCCGGGTGACATTTTAGGTGCCATTGCAGGCGAGTCAGGCATGCCTGGCAGGCTTGTTGGTGCAATCGACATGTACGACAAGTATACATTTGTTGAGGTGCCGGCTGAGTATGGCAAGGAAGTGCTTAATGCCATGAAGAATGCGAAGATAAAGGGCCGCTCTGTGAACATGGAGCCTGCAAATTCACGATAGCAAAGTCAGGCTTTTCTGATGACGCATCAGCTTTTTTGTTCTCAGTGGTTCTGAATAGTTACGATGGTTGTATAAAAAATACCGGGACACAAAATGTGTTGCCCGGTATTTTTGATTACTTGTCGTCATCGATTCCCCAATGCTCTTTCATGTAATTCTTTCCCATTCCTCCGCCGATATCATTTTGATTTCTGCGAAGATAATTTACAAATATTCCACCAACAACTGCAAAAATGATAAGTGCTGCAAGTACTACCATATGGTCTCCCTTCTGAAACATCTGTCAGTTTCAAAAAAAGCTGTAATTATTCGTTCGAAAATAAACGAAAAACAATTGGTTGCCATCATTATAGCAGAATTGTCAGATAAGTCAATACACAAATCAGTTATTGTTTACACTAAAACGCAGTCAGATTACTGGTTACACTGTTAGTAGTGAACAGTAACGTGGCCGTGGCTAGTCACACTGTTAGTTGTGAAGAGTAACTGACCGGCACGAAATCACACGTCAGCCAGCATCAGCACATGCTTCACAATTGATTTGATTATATTAACCGCAGTCTCCATGCCCTCCACTGATATGTGCTCAAATGGGCCGTGGAAGCCGTAGCCGCCGGTACCGAGGTTTGGACAAGGAAGTCCCATGAAGGATAAACGTGCGCCGTCTGTACCGCCGCGAACCGGGCGTGATAGCGGCTCTAGACCGTTTTCCTCTATAGCAGCCTTAGCCAGGTCGATAATGTACATGTTGTCCATTATGATTGAAAGCATATTCTCGTAGGAGTGGGTGATAGTCAAAGAAACAGTGCCCTCACCATATTTTTTGTTCATCTCTATCTCAAGAGAGCGGAGAGTATCAAGTCTTTTAGCAAAAAGAGCCTTGTCGTGGTCGCGCACAATATATGACAGATGGGCTGATGCTACATCACCGCTCATATCACACAGATGGTAAAAGCCCTCTCTGCCCTCAGTTGTGGCAGGAGTCTCGTTTGCAGGCAGCGCTGCGGCAATCTCGCAGCCAACCAAAGCAGCATTGACCATAATGTCCTTTGCTTCGCCCGGATGCACGTTGACGCCCTTTATGGTAAATTCAGCGCTTGCGGCATTAAAGTTTTCATAGGCCACCTCGCCCTCGTAATCACCGTCCACGGTGTAGGCAAAATCTGCCTCGAAATAGTCCAGATCAAACAAATCCGCACCCTTTCCGACCTCCTCATCGGGGGTAAATCCAACCCAGATATCGCCGTGAGGAGTGCCCTCTGCGATAATCTGCTCTAAGGCGGTCATAATCTCAGCCACACCGGCCTTGTCATCGGCACCAAGCAGGGTAGTGCCATCTGTGGTAATGAGAGTGCGTCCGGTGAGAGATTTAAGCTCAGGAAAATCGCTTACTCTCAGGTATTCGCCACTGCCTCTAAGCAGCACATCGCTTCCGTCATAGTGATGCAGCAGCTGTGGCTTGACATTTTCCCCGGAAAAATCAGGTGCAGTATCCATATGTGCAATAAATCCGACCGCTTTTTTGTGCTCCATGCCGGCAGTGGCAGGCAGCAGACCATACACGTAACAATGGTCAGTGAGCACAACCTTGGATAAGCCAAGCTCCTTAAGCTCTGACTCAAGCTCTCTTGCGAGTGCAAATTCCCTGTCACTGCTTGGTATTTTATCACTTGCTTCATCAGATGTGGTGTGATAGCCCACATATTTTAATAATCTTTCTTCTACTTTCATTATCAGTAAATCCTTTCTGAGAGACTTTGGATGGGAAATCTGGAATAAAAAGTCTCTGTATATAGAAAATAATATAGCTTAAAACGGTGTAAAATCAACTGTTTTACAAAAAATCTAAAAAAAATTTAAAAAAATTAAAAAAAAGTGTTGCATTTCTATAAACTATACTATATAATAAATTTCGCGTTAAGGAAAACGCAAACAAATTAATAAACGCGCTTCTAGCTCATTTGGTAGAGCACCTGACTCTTAATCAGGGTGTGCAGGGTTCGAGCCCCTGGAGGCGCACTCAAAGGTACCGGTTTTATGGACGTATGAGCCATAGGGTTGGTGCTTTTTTATTATATCATGAAGCCTTGCTTCATGATCAACATTCGTCGTTCGCCGAATGCATAAATGCATTCTTCTCACTTGCACTCATTATATCATATGCTTACGCATATGATAGGCCTGCGGCTGATACTTATGCGCATTCGCGCGTGATATAATTCGCTACGCTCATTATATCATGGTTAAAGGATCAAAAGGTATCATGTCATTATTTGGATAGGCTGGCAGCTCAGGCACATAAAAGTGAAATTAATATTGAAATTTTGAAATAATGAGTTTATACTGTTGAATAGGAAAAAAGTAACATTTGGAAAGATGCTTTGGTCGGAGTAAAATATGATGAACGCGGTAGACAAATATTCAACAGACAATATAGCGGATAACGAAATGATAATTGCAGTAGATGACGTGGTAAAGAAGGACTATGATAGTGCGGTTGTACGCATAAAGAAAGCGCTTGCGCGCTTGAGAGATCTTAAGGCTATGGTTTACAGTAATATCAGTTCAAGCTATAGCAAGATGGGAAGAGATAAGGAAGAGCAGAGATATTTCAACGATGCCAGAGACGAATATGACAGTTCCTCAGAAAAATCTGAAGAATGTCATAAAAGCTGGGTCATGTTTGACTATATAAATCATGCGATTAACGACAGATATGTCGCATTATCTTGAAGCAATCAGCTTGCAGATAGGGTTTCCGACAGCAGAGAATTTCTCCTCGTACTCGGTCATGATGTTGCCCTCATTCATTGCGGCATCATGATGCAGGTCGCGTGTACTGGCGTCGAAGTGCCATTTATCAGAGCTTTCAATCTCTTCCAGAGAGAAGGTGAAGAGGTCCTGGTTGTCAGTCTTGAACTCTATGCGTCCGTCAGGTGCGAGAAACAAATCATATCTGGCAAGAAATTCGCTTGAGGTGAGGCGTCTTCTTGCGTGCCTGTCCTTCGGCCATGGATCGGAAAAGTTCAGGTAAATGCGGTCAACCTCATTACGGTCAAAAATATCCGGAAGAGTTGCGGCATCAATGCACAAAAAGTGCACATTTGGCAGCTCGTCCTCCTGCATTTTTTGTACGGCACGAAGAAGCACACTGGTATATCGTTCGATACCTATATAGTTAATCTCGGGATGAAGCCGTGCCAGATCTATCAGAAATCTGCCCTTTCCCATACCAACCTCTATATGAATCGGATTATTGTTTCCTAAAAAATCATGCCATTTTCCTTTTAATTCAACAGGCTCCTTTATGCAATAAGGGCTGTTGTCGATGACTTCACCGGCGCCCGGGATATTTCTAAGTCTCATGTAAATCTCCTTATAAAAACGTAAAATTTCATATAGATAATACCCCACAATTGTGTGGGTGTCAAAATAAAATGGAAAAATACGATGCACATGCCCTTGATAACATGTTTTTCATACATTATAATTAGAAATAGTACATTTTTGGTTATAGTACTGAACAGCTACCCAATTTTAGAATTAATAGGAACAGATATGAAGCATAAAATTATAAATTTAAAAAAATCAGGAATACTAATAATGGCAGTGTTTGCTATGGTCACAACGCTTTGTGCGAGACCGCTTATGGCATTTGCGGATGGTGATAACACGTACTGGCCGGAGGGACCGCAGATAAATTCACCGTGCGCCGTGGTGATGGAGGTCAATACAGGTACGGTGCTCTATGAGAAAAATTCACACGAAAAGCATTATCCTGCAAGTATCACAAAGATTCTCACCACATATCTGACTATACTCAACTGCAAGATGGATGAGAAGGTTACATTCTCAAAAGAGGCGGTGAAGGAGAGCAGTGATGGTTCGTCGAGCATCAAGAGGGATGTGGGCGAGGAGATGACCATGGAGCAGACACTATATGGAGTTATGCTTGAGTCGGCAAACGAGTGCGCATATGCTGCAGCAGAGCATACAGGCAAAAAGCTTGGGGGAGATTACAGCACATTTATTGATCTGATGAACAAGGAAGCCGAAGAATTAGGCTGTACAGATACACATTTCAACAATGCAAATGGTCTGCCCGATGAAAATCACTGGACAAGCGCATACGATATGGGGCTTATCTCGTGTGCGGCATACAGGAATGACGAGTTTCGAAAGATTACAGGCACAAAGACCTATATCATACCACCAACAAACAAGCATACCGAGGATACCCCGCTGTACAATCATCATGCGATGCTGCATCCATTTAAGTCGTATTCACAGTTTGTAAATCAGGATTGTACCGGCGGAAAGACCGGCTACACTTCAGTGGCTAACAGCACGCTTGTCACTTATGCGGAGAAGGATGGCTTGACGCTGTGCACGGTTATTATGAATGCGCAGTCGCCTGACCAGTATGCAGACACAAACACGCTGCTCAATTACTGTTTCAGTAACTTCAAGGCACTAAGCATAGCTGAAAATGAAAACAGCGCAGCTACTGACAATACGCCGGATCTGGGCGTGATGAATGAGCACGGCATGTATGCAAAGGTGTCGGAAAACTATGTTGTTTTGCCAAACAACGCGGATTTTTCAAGCGTTAAAAGGGAAGCTGCTGACATGAAGTCCGACAACAAGGATGCTCTTGCTACGGTCAGATACAAGTATTGTGATCATGTGGTAGGCTGTGTGGATCTGCTGAAATCAGGAGCAAAGGTCGATCTGTCGTACTTTGATGAGAACAGCAGACAGAATTTGGAAAGTGATATAATAAGGATAAAGCCGGTATATTTTCTCTGGGTGCTCGTACTTATCGCAGTGATTATTCTGAGTATTTTCATGTTTAGAAGAATATCAGACAATATATATGTGTTGAAACACAAATGGAGCATTAAGAAGGAGCAGCGCGAGCGCTTCAGAGAGCACAAGCTTGAAAGAAAACGGCGCAGAAGGAGAGACAATCTGAAGTTCAGCGGCCGACATAAATATTAATACATTTTTTATTATGACATTATAAATGGAGGCAGAAATGAGTGATGAAAGATGCGCCCTCGTGCTTGAGGGTGGAGCCATGAGAGGTATGTATACAGCCGGAGTACTCGACTGTTTTATGGACCATGATATTAGCTTTGATGCTGTTATCGGTGTTTCGGCGGGAGCACTTTTTGGAGTGAACCTGCTGTCAAAGCAGCGCGGCAGGGTTATACGATACAATAAGAGGTTTAACAGTGACAAAAATTATATGGGTATCAGGCCGCTTCTTAGGGAGAAAAACATAGTGAGCACGAAATATGCCTATGATACAGTACCAAGAGAGCTTGACCCGTTTGATGATGAGGAATATAAGAAGTCGGATATCCCATTTTATGCGGTTGTGACGAATATCAGGACAGGTAAGCCTGAATATGTGCAGATAAAGAGTGTCTTTGACCAGATGGATGTGCTCAGGGCATCGGGCTCCATGCCTGTAGTGTCAAAGCCTGTGAAGCTGGGGAATGAGTGGTATCTGGATGGCGCGGTGACGGACAGCATCCCATATGAGCATATGCTTGATATGGGCTATGACAGAGTGGTTGTCGTGCTGACAAAGCCTGCCGACTATGTAAAAAAGCCTATGCCAAGGCTCTTTACATCTGTATACAAAAAGCGTTTTCCGAGGTTTTATGAGGCATTTTCAAACAGGCATATCATGTACAATTCCCAGCTTGAGCATCTTAAGGAGCTTGAAAAGCAGGGCATTGCTAAGGTGTTAAGGCCGTCGGAGCACATTAAAATAAGCAAGGTAGAAAAGGATCCTAATAAGCTTGAGAGCCTGTATCAGCTTGGATTACGTGATGCCAAGAGGCTTTTAGCCGATAAGCAAGGTACTTAAATGGAAAAAGAACTGATAAATAATTCACAATCAAATATTTATCCGTTTCACATGCCGGGGCATAAGCGCCGTGGCAGTGATATAGGTGAAGGGCTGGATCCGTATGCTATTGATATCACAGAGATAGACAATTTTGACAATCTGCACCACGCTGAGGGCATTATAAAGGAGGCGCAGGCTGAGGCAGCGGCACTTTACGGTGCAAAGCGTGCATATTTTCTTATAAACGGAAGCACCTGCGGTATACTGGCAGCAATATCTGCGGCCACCAAAAGGGGAGACAAGGTGCTTGTAGCAAGGAACTGTCACAAGGCGGTGTATCATGCGCTTTACTTAAGGCAGCTTCACCCGGTGTTTACATACCCTGAAATTACACGGACAGGGCTGCAGGGACAGATAACCGAGGCTCAGATAAGGGCAGCATTCGATGAAAATCCCGACATAAAAGCGGTTGTGATAACCTCGCCTACATACGATGGTGTGGTTTCCGATGTGGCGGCAATCGCATCTGTGGCACATGCACATGGAGCTTTGCTCATAGTTGACGAGGCGCATGGCGCGCACTTTGGCTTTGGAGGCGGCTTCCCTCAAAATGCCATAGCACTCGGGGCCGATGCGGTCATAGTGAGCCTGCACAAGACGCTTCCGGCATTTACACAGACAGCGCTTCTGCTGCTTGGTGGGATGCGTGAAGCTGCAGTGGAGAAGTTTCTCGGCATTTATGAGACAAGCTCACCGTCATATGTGCTTATGACAGGCATAGAGCGCTGCATACACTATGTGCGCGATAACAAAGAGACAGCATTTGCACAACTTAGGAGCAAACTTGACAGATTTTATCAGAAGGTCAGCGGACTTTCGCATCTGAAGGTGGTCAGAAAAAGTGATTTTTCTGCTGACGAGGCATATGATTTTGACGAATCAAAGATTATTATATTTACGAAAGAGGCTATGAATGGACATACGCTGCTTGAGCTTCTGCTCAAAAAATATGAGCTGCAGCTTGAGATGGCGGCGGGCAATTATGTACTGGCGCTGGCGTCTGTCATGGATACGGATGAGGGCTTTGACAGGCTTGCGGATGCTTTGATTGAAATAGACAGCCAGCTCGAAAAATATAAGTCTGATTTTGAAGAGTTTTATGATATATTAAAGCAGGAGGGCGTAGTACATAAATTTTACCAGCCTGTCAAAATGGACACAGATATATATCAAAAGCTGCCTGCCGCAATGGAAATGTATGACGCATATGATGCAGACCATCAGGCGGTCTATGCCTTTAAGGCAAGCGGGAAGGTGAGCGGTGCCTTTATAAATATATATCCGCCGGGGATACCGCTTGTGGTGCCGGGAGAGATAATGAACGACAAGCTCATAGATGATGTAATAAAGGCTGTAAATTCAGCTCTTGAAGTGGATGGCCTGTACTTTGATCCGGATGCCAATATGTGGAAGTTTGTTGCTGTGCTGTAAGCAACAGTTTGACATAGCAAACAATCGTATTTATACTAATTACAATATTAAGAGGTTTACAGATGGGTAAGATTTTCTGCGTGATGGGAAAAAGCGCATCAGGCAAGGACACTATATACAATAAAATACTGCAGGATGATTCACTCATGCTTAGCAGGATTATCCCGTATACCACGCGCCCGATAAGGGACGGAGAGACACAGGATAAGGATTATCATTTCTGCAATGAAGAGGATGTAAAAAGGCTCAGTGCACAGGGGCGCATCATAGAGCTTCGCGAGTACAATACGGTGTACGGCGTGTGGAAGTATTTCACGGTAAACGATGATGATATAGACCTTCGCTGCAAAAGCTATCTGACAGTCGGAACACTGGAGTCTTACACAAAGATACGCGATTATTTTGGCAGTGACAAGGTACTGCCAATCTATGTGGAGGTGGAGGACGGCGATCGTCTGATACGCGCCATTCACCGGGAAAAGGGGCAGCAGGTGCCTAAATATGAGGAGATGTGCCGTCGTTTTCTGGCAGACGCATCAGATTTTTCTGAGGACAAGCTGCGTGAGGCGGGTATTACACACCGTTTCGTAAATGATGATATGGACACTGTGCTTGCCGAGATTTCAGCATACATACGACAGAGTTCTTAATTGCAGAGTAGGAAAATGGTTACGGCCTGCACATAAATGTAACCGGAAACGAATAAGGAGGCAGCAGCTATGGCAGGATTTAAGGATATAGTAGGAAATGAGCAGATAATAGAGCATCTGCAAAATGCCATATCAATGGGAAAGGTCTCACATGCATATATAATAAACGGACCACAGCTGTCCGGCAAAATGATGATAGCCGAGGCATTTGCCAGGGCACTGCAGTGTGAGAAGGAGGGCACAGATGGTTGTGGAGAGTGCAAATCGTGCCATCAGGCAGATGACCACAATCACCCTGATATCATATATGTCAGTCATGAAAAGCCCAACAACATATCGGTTGACGACATCAGGACACAGCTCAACAACGATATAGTGATAAAGCCGTACAGCAGTAAATACAAGATTTACATAGTGGATGAGGCTGAAAAAATGAACCAGCAGGCGCAGAACGCGCTTTTAAAGACCATTGAGGAGCCACCGGCATATGCGGTCATCATGCTTCTCACCACCAATGCAGACAGCTTTCTGCAGACCATCAGGTCGCGCTGCATCACACTCAATATGAAGTCGGTAAAGGACGAGGTGATAAAGGCATACCTGATGAACGAAAAGCATATTCCGGATTATCAGGCAGATATCAGTGCCGCATTTGCACAGGGCATCGTCGGAAAGGCTGTTAAGCTCGCCTCATCAGACGAGTTCAACGAGCTAAAGGAGTCAGCACTGTCGCTTATAAAGCGCCTTGATGACATAGATCTCTACGAGCTGGGCGCAGCGGTAAAGCAGATAGCTGAGTACAAGCTTAAGGTGCAGGATTATTTTGACCTGATTATGGTATGGTACAGAGATGTGCTGTATATGAAGGCGACAAACGATGTTAACGGACTCATATTCAAGGATGAGGTCTATGATATAAAGAAACAGGCAGCAAAGCATTCATATCAGGGAATCGAGGCAATACTTGAGGCACTTGAGAAGGCGAAGATAAGAATTAACGCAAACGTCAATTTTGACCTGGTAATTGAGCTGCTGCTTATGACCATAAAGGAGAACTAATCACATGACAAAAATAGTTGGTATCAGATTCAGGACAGCAGGCAAAATATATTACTTTGATCCGGCTGATTTCGACCTCGACATGGCAATGCATGTTATCGTGGAGACAGCAAGAGGCATAGAGATGGGAACTGTCCTCATTCCGCCGAAGGAGGTGGATGATGATAAGGTGGTTTCACCGCTTAAGCCTGTCATCAGAGTGGCAACCGATGAGGATGAGAAAACGGTTGAAAGAAATAAGGAAAAGGAAAAAGAGGCATTTGCCATCTGCAAGGAGAAAATCATCAAGCACGGACTTGAGATGAAGCTGGTGGATGCAGAGTATACCTTTGACGGAAACAAGCTGCTGTTTTACTTTACAGCGGACGGCAGAATTGACTTTAGAGAGCTTGTAAAGGATCTGGCAGCGGTATTCCGCACGAGAATCGAGCTTCGTCAGATCGGTGTCAGGGATGAGACCAAGATGATGGGAGGCATAGGAATCTGCGGCAGACCGCTCTGCTGTCATTCTTATATGGCGGATTTTGTGCCGGTTTCCATAAAGATGGCAAAGGAGCAGAATCTCTCGCTCAATCCGACCAAGATATCAGGGGTATGCGGAAGGCTTATGTGCTGTCTCAAGTATGAGCAGGATACATATGAGTATCTGAACAGCAGAATGCCGTCGGTAGGAGAAAAGGTCAAGACACCTGATGGAATCATCGGAGAGGTCAAGTCAGTCAGCGTGCTCAGGCAGCTCGTGCGTGTTGTCATTGACAACGGCGAGGAGAAGGAGCTTCGTGAGTACACTGTAGATGATCTGCGCTTAAAGCCGCGCCAGAAAAAGGATGTAAAGCTCACCGAGGAGGAGCTTCGCGAGCTCAAGGATCTCGAGGATAGCGGCGACGAGACGATGGAGGACAAGTCACAGGAGAAACCGCAGAGAAACCGTGGACACCGTGACAACAAAAATGAATATCGCGAGCGCCGTGATAAGCGTGACAACAGAGAAAGACGTCCGTACAGGGCGGACATAGAGGCAGCGGAAGCTTCTGCAAATGAGACAAATGAAGTAAATGCTGCAAATGCCGGCAGAGAAAATAAGGACGGTTACAAAAAGCCGTACAAGGGCGGCAAAAACAGACCAAACAAGCAGAAATACAACCGCAACAAGGATTACAAGAACAAAAACTATAATAAAGAGTATAATAAAGATTACAACAGGGACAAAGACAATGGAAGCACTGATACACAGTAATGAGCGACTAGACGATTTGTGCCGCAAGGGCTATAGGCTCATACAGGATCCAAAGCTGTTCTGCTTCGGCATAGACGCCGTGCTCTTATCTGACTATGCAAAGGTAAAGCGCGGCGAGAGAGCTGTGGATTTGTGCACCGGAAACGGTGTGATTCCGATACTTCTTGAGGCAAAGAATAACGGAGAGCATTACAGCGGGCTTGAGCTTCAGCCTCAGTGTGCAGACCTGGCGAAAAGAAGTGTGAAATATAACCATCTTGAGGACAAAGTGACCATAGAAGAGGGAGATGTGTGTAATGCATCGGAGATTTTCGGTCGAGAGTCCGTGGAGGTGGTGACGGTAAATCCGCCGTATATGATAGGCCAGCATGGTATCAAAAATGCAGACGATGCTATGACTATAGCGCGCCACGAGGTAAGGTGTACACTGGATGACATAGTCAGGGAGAGCGCAAAAATGCTCAAATTCAATGGGCGTTTTTACATGGTTCACAGACCATTCAGGCTGGCAGAGATTTTTAGCACGATGATGAAATATCATATCGAGCCAAAGCGAATGCGCCTTGTACATCCCTACGCGGACAGGGAGCCGAACATGGTGCTCATAGAGGGGCTAAAGGGCGGCAAAAGCCGTATAACCATCGAAAAACCGTTAGTTGTATACAAGGAGCCTAATGTATACACGGATGAGATATATGAGATATACGGCGATAAGCCCCGGAATAACGGAAAATAACAGGAGAATCATATGACAGGAACACTGTATCTGTGCGCAACTCCGATAGGAAATCTGGAGGACATCACATTCCGTGTGCTGCGCACACTTAAGGAGGTAGACCTCATCGCAGCGGAGGATACGAGAAACTCCATAAAGCTGCTCAATCATTTTGAGATAAAGACACCCATGACGAGCTATCATGAGTTCAACAAGATAGATAAAGCCTACCAGCTTGTGGCAAAGCTTAAGGAGGGCAAAGATATAGCCCTCATCACTGATGCCGGAACACCCGGCATTTCTGACCCGGGTGAGGACATTGTGCGCATCTGCTACGAGGAGGGCGTGCCTGTTACCTCGCTTCCCGGGGCAGCAGCGTGCATTACAGCGCTCACCATGTCGGGCAGGCCGACAAGGAGGTTTGCGTTTGAGGCATTTTTGCCGAGGGATAAAAAGGAACGCGCGCGCGTCATTGAGGAGCTTAAAAACGAGACTCGGACAATCATCATCTACGAGGCACCCCATCATCTTATAAAGACGGTCACAGAGCTTTACAATGCGCTCGGAGACAGAGAGCTTACCGTGTGCAGGGAGCTTACGAAAAAGCACGAGGAAAAGGTGCAGACTACATTTTCAAAGCTTTTGGAGCGTTCAAGGACACAGGAGCCAAGAGGTGAATATGTGCTTGTAATCTGTGGCAGAAACGTGGCTGAAATAGCAAAGGAGCAGCAGGAAAGCTGGGAAGCCATGCCTCTTGAAGCGCATATGGCACACTATGAGTCACAGGGCATCGACAGGAAGGAAGCCATGAAGCTCGTGGCAAAGGACAGAGGTGTCAGCAAGAGGGATATATACAAACAGCTTCTGTAAGCTGACAATAATACATTCTGCAGCAAATAGTTAGGATTGGATATGAACGATATAAAACATGACATAAAAAAACGACACAAGAACCTGTCAGAGTTCAGATACATCGCAGTTGGCTTTTTTCTGACAATATTATCAGGGGCAATAATGCTGAGCCTTCCGTTTTCTTCAAGAGACGGACAATGGACCAATTTTCTGGACTCACTTTTTACGGCAACAAGCGCAACCTGTGTGACAGGTCTTGTTGTGTTTGACACCTTCAGACACTGGAGTATCATAGGGCAGCTTGTAATTCTGGTGCTGATTCAGATAGGAGGCATGGGCTTCATCTCAATCGGTGTGGCATTTTCCATGCTTCTGCACAAAAAAATCGGACTTAGACAGAGGGATCTGATGCAGGAGAGCGTCAATGCACTCGAGATTGGTGGAATAGTTAGGCTTTTCAGCGTGATAATAAAGGGAACCTTCCTTATCGAAGGCATAGGAGCGGTGCTTTTAGCAATCCGCTTCATACCGGATTTTGGCATATTAAGAGGCATATATTTCTCGGTGTTCCACTCGATATCTGCATTTTGCAATGCGGGCTTTGACCTGATGGGCATAAACGAGGAGTACTCATCGTTTACAAAATATGCCGCAGACCCATTGGTAAATATCACAATCATGCTGCTTATCATCATAGGTGGTATCGGTTTTACCATATGGAATGAGGTCAGAATCAAAAAGCTTAAGCTTAGCAGATACTCGCTCCACGCCAAGATAGTAATATCAACCACACTGATACTTGTCTTCGGCGGCGGACTGTTTATGTATATTTTTGAAAAAAGTAATACCATAGCAGGCATGGATACACCGGGTGCCATATTTGCATCATTATTCGGCTCGGTTACGGCGAGAACGGCAGGCTTCAATACAGTAGACACAGCAGCACTGACACAGGAGAGCAAGCTTTTGACTATAGTGCTCATGTTCATAGGAGGAAGCCCGGGCTCGACAGCCGGCGGAATCAAAACCACAACCATGGCGGTCATGATAATCTATATTGTTTCTTATATGAGAGGAAGCAACGGCTGCAATGTGTTTGGCAGGAAAATAAGCAGTGAGGTAATCAAAAAGGCCGGAATGGTGCTTATCATCAATCTGGTGCTTGGCCTTACAGCGGTGATAGCTATACTTGCCACATCCAATATGAAGATGGACGATGTACTGTTCGAGGTATACTCTGCAATCAGTACGGTCGGCATGACAACAGGCATCACAAGAGATTTAAATACAGTAGGACGCATAATTATCATAATTATGATGTATTGTGGAAGAATCGGAAGCATGACCTTTGTGCTTTCGTTTGTGCATAGACCGGATAAAGCCAATATAGAGCTTCCGGAGGAAAAAGTTATCATAGGATAAGGATAAGGAGAAACGCAATGAAATCAATTTTAATTATTGGAATGGGTAAATTCGGACACCATCTGTGTGCGGATTTGATAAAAAACGGAAATGACATTATGGTGATGGACAAGGACGAGGCCAAGGTCAGGGATTTAATCTATGACGTGACCAAGGTGCAGATAGGTGACTGTACCGACCCACAGGTAGTAAAAGCACTCGGAATCAACAATTTCGATTTGATTTTTGTATGCATCGGCACCAATTTCCAGAGCTCGCTTGAGATAACAAGTCTCGTGAAGGAGATGGGCGGAAAATACGTCATCAGCAAGGCAAACAGGGATGTGCATGCCAAGTTCCTGCTTCGAAACGGTGCGGATGAGGTTATCTACCCTGACCGCGACATGGCAGAGAGAGTGGCAAAGAAATACAGCGCCAACCATGTGCTTGATTATGTGGCATTAAACGATGATTACTCAATCTACGAGATAAATCCACCTGAAGGCTGGGTAGGAAAGAGCATCAAGGAAAATAATGTGCGCCAGAAATACAATGTAAATATCGTTACAGTAAAGGAAGCCGGAAAGAATCGCGTGCTTCCGCTGCCGGACTACGTGTTCAAGGCAGACGATGCAGTGATGGTGCTTGGACTGAATGCAGATGTGGACAAGCTGGTGCGAAAGCTATAAAAGTGTGGCTCAAAAAATAATAGGCAGCAATTTAAAGAAGAAAGGATGGATACATATGGGTAACAATGACAGCAGTGTAGAAACATTTTTGCAGTGGATAAAGGCTTCGGACAATATTGTATTTTTCGGCGGAGCAGGTGTATCAACCGAGAGTGGCATACCTGATTTCAGAAGTGTGGACGGACTTTATAATCAGAAGTATGATTATCCGCCCGAGACCATCCTGAGCCATACATTTTACAGGAAGCATCCGCAGGAGTTTTACCGATTCTACCGTGACAAGATGCTCTGCCTTGATGCAGGGCCGAACATCACGCATTACAAGCTGGCAGAGCTTGAAAAAGCCGGAAAGCTTAAGGGTGTTGTGACGCAGAACATAGATGGACTGCACCAGAAGGCCGGCAGCAAAAATGTGATGGAGCTGCACGGCAGTGTGCTGAGAAACTACTGTGAGAGATGCTTGCAGTTTGTAAGCGCAGAGGAAATCCTCAACTCGACAGACGTGCCAAAATGCCCAAAGTGCGGCGGTCCGGTAAAGCCGGATGTCGTATTGTACGAGGAGGGCTTAAATCAGAAAACGCTTGAGGATGCAATCTACTACATCAGTCACGCCGATGTGCTCATAGTGGGCGGTACATCACTTGCGGTATATCCGGCGGCAGGCCTCATAGACTATTACAACGGAAACAAGCTCGTGCTTATCAACAAGTCCACCACACCGATGGACGCAAGAGCAGACCTTCTGATACAGCAGGGACTGGGTTCTGTATTTGAGCAGATAGAGGTGTAGTATGAGGGGCAAAATACCTTTTGACCCTCATATCATAGTATATAATATGGCAGATATAGGTAGAGAAGGAATATAGGATGGATAAATACGCAGTAGGAGATATCGTAAAACTGAAAAAACCACATCCGTGCGGCAGCAGCGAGTGGGAAATCATGCGTGTCGGCGCAGACTTCCGCCTGAAATGCATGGGCTGCGGACACCAGGTTATGGTGCCAAGAAAGCTGGTCGAGAAAAATGACCGCGGTCTCACCAAGAAGCAGGCTTGAGTAATAGAAACAGCGCATATCCCGACCTGATAAAAATTAAAGAAAAATTGCAAAAACCCCTTGAAAAGTACCACGATTCATGTTATTATCTAGACTCGTGATATAAAATTCCTTGCTCATAATCAGATTTATGAGCCAGAGACCAAAAGGAGGTAACATTCGCATGAACAAATATGAATTAGCACTCGTCGTTAGTGCAAAGATCGAGGATGATGCGAGAACAGCAGTAGTCGAGAAGGCAAAAGAGTACATCACACGTGCCGGCGGTACTGTTACAGAAGTTGAGGAGGCTGGTAAGAAGAGATTAGCTTACGAGATTCAGCACATGACTGAGGCCTTTTATTACTTCATCCAGTTCGATGCTGAGGGAACAGTCCCAGCAGAAATCGAGCAGGACGTTCGTATCATGGACAATGTTCTTCGTTTCTTATGCGTTAGAAAAGACGAGGCATAGTATAAGAAAATAGGAGATTGTATTATGAACAAAGTAATACTTATGGGTAGATTAACCAGAGACGCAGAAATCCGCTATGCCCAGGGGGACAACTCACTTGCAATAGCAAGATTTTCACTTGCAGTAGACAGACGCTACAGCAAGAATGCAGAGGAGCAGTCAACGGATTTCATCAACTGCGTAGCTTTTGGAAAGATAGCAGAATTTTTTGAGAGATTTGGCCGTAAAGGAACAAAATTTGTTGTTGAGGGTCGAATCCAGACCGGCAGCTATACAAACAAGGACGGACAGAAGGTATACACCACTGACGTCGTGGTTGAGAATGCAGAGTTTGCAGAGTCCAAATCAGCCGCATCAGGAAATGCAGGCGGATTTGCACCGGCAGACAGACCTGCACCTAGCCAGGCTGCTGGGGATGGCTTCATGAACATTCCGGACGGAATCGACGAGGAGCTTCCATTCAATTAGTAGTGTCCACGAGGACAAATATTCAAGGAGGTAACAAAAATGGCTTACAATAAATCAGCTGATGGTTCATCAATGAAGAGAAGACCAATGCGTAGAAGAAAAAAAGTCTGCGTATTCTGTGGAAAAGACAATGTCATTGATTACAAAGATACAAACAAATTAAAGAGATACATCTCTGAGAGAGGAAAAATCCTTCCACGCCGTATCACAGGAAACTGTGCAAAGCACCAGAGAGCTCTTACAGTAGCAATCAAGAGAGCACGTCATCTTGCTCTTATGCCATACGTTTGCGAATAAGATAAATGTATGATAAATCCCGACTACCGGATGGTGGTCGGGATTTTTTAGGTTAAAAATGTTTTATGTTTAAAAAATTAATATTTGTTGCATAATCAAATTACATAGTATAAAATGAATATAAAACAAATACTAATAAAAAGGGAGGGTTCAAATGGATACATACATTGTTTTCTGGTTGGCAGCTACCGTAGTTTTTGTTTTAGTTGAGCTTATGACAGTCGGGCTCACATCCATATGGTTTGCGGCAGGCTCATTTGTAGCGTTTATAATCGCACTGCTTGGCGGCAATGTCGTGGTTCAGGGAATTGCATTTATACTCGTTTCAGTCGTGCTTTTAGCTCTCACAAAGCCATGGGCCGGGAAGTACATCAATTCCAGGACAGTGAAGACAAACGTGGACAGTCTGGTCGGAGAAAGAGCTGTGCTCACCGAGGATGCTGACAGCATGAAGCAGACGGGAAAAGCCGTTGTAAACGGTCAGGAGTGGACAGTCAGACCGCAGGACGAGACCCAGGTCATAAGAAAAGGCGAGCTTATCGAGGTAGTAAAGATAAGCGGAGTAAAATTAATTGTAAAAAGGGTAAAGGAGGATTAACCGGAAATGGAAGGATTAATAGCACTTGCAGTGTTACTCGTAATCGTACTTATAGTACTGGTAAACTGCATCAAAATCGTGCCACAGGCACATGCGATGGTAATTGAGCGTTTGGGAGGATATCTCACTACATGGAGCGTAGGACTTCACCTCAAGGTGCCATTTATCGACAGAATAGCAAAGAAAGTCATCTTAAAGGAGCAGGTGGTAGATTTCCCACCACAGCCTGTAATCACAAAGGATAATGTAACAATGCAGATAGACACCGTTGTATATTTCCAGATTACAGATCCAAAGCTCTATGCATACGGAGTAGAGAATCCAATCATGGCAATTGAGAACCTCACAGCCACAACACTTCGTAACATCATCGGAGACTTAGAGCTTGATGAGACACTCACCAGCCGTGAGACAATCAACACCAAGATGCGCGCAACACTCGATGTGGCAACAGATCCATGGGGCATCAAGGTAAACCGTGTCGAGCTCAAGAACATCATACCTCCAAAGGCCATCCAGGATGCCATGGAGAAGCAGATGAAGGCAGAGCGTGAGAGACGAGAGGCAATTCTTCGTGCAGAGGGTGAGAAAAAATCAACAATCCTTGTTGCAGAGGGAAATAAAGAGTCAGTCATCCTCGACGCCGAGGCTGAAAAGCAGGCAGCCATCCTTCGCGCAGAGGCAAAGAAGGAGGCAACAATCCAGGAGGCAGCAGGTCAGGCAGAGGCTATCCTCAAGATACAGCAGGCCAATGCAGACGGACTGCGCATGTTGAAGGAGGCAAATCCGGACAACGCAGTGCTCCAGATAAAGAGCTTGGAGGCATTTGCCAAGGCAGCAGACGGCAAGGCTACAAAGATAATCATCCCTTCAGAGATTCAGGGGATTGCAGGTCTTACAAAGTCAATTGCAGAGATAGCTGCGGATAAGACTGAGAAGTAATCATAAATGAGGGGCAAAATACCTTTTGACCCTCATATTATTAAAATGAATACCGGAAGATGAGAGCACACAAAAAGCATCGCATGTATCATATCAATATCAGATATATGCGGTGCTTTTTAGATTGCATAGAATTGTGCTTAGATTACACATAATTGCCCTGAACTCCTGTAATTCCAAACTGGCTGACTTGAAAAAGTAAATTCCAGTGCAAGAGTAAATTCCATCGTGATTTAAATTTTGCTGGTTTAACAAGAAATTTTTGGACTAAATCTCTCGTTTTCTGCTATAATTAATGTAACTTATCGAAATTTTCTCGATTTCTAGACATGCTAAATAGGCTACTGGAATTCGGTGTGCTAGACTAAATTCCACCAGCCGCATCTTAAAAATGTGAAAAGTTTACATCCAGTCTGACAGCAGATTTCGATTAGTTTTATTAACGGTTAAAGCGTATCAGCTTAGGCGTCAGATTAACCTTGTCTGGTTCAATCGGCTTAAGCTGAAATGCTTTTAAGATATCTTCACCAAGCGTTTCTAATGCAACTTCATATGGTGTCCTTCCACTGAGGATTTCTCGCGGAGTGGAGTTGATGTGGTTTACGATGAGATTCACATCCCATTGTGTCAAGAATTCAAAAGAAGTTCCTTTCGGTAAAACCATACGAAGCATTGTGTGTGCTTGTTCTATAGCGCCTTTTTGTCCGCTGCGCATTGGATCACAATAGTAGATGCTGCTTCTCTGGATTCCCTGAATGCCTGTCTCAAGGCTTACTGGATCTCCGAATTCGGAACCTCTATCAGTCAATATATTTTCAAAAACGGATATAAATTCATATGTGCCCAAGCGCTTCTCTAAACGGTCAAAGGTAAGTCTTACAGCACCTTTGGTACATCGGTTAAGTAAAAAGGCAAGAAATAGCTTTTCTTTCGTAAAAAACAGTGTCAGGAGAGTCTTGTTTGATTCTCTTGAGGAATGGACTGTATCCATTTCCACAAAAGACGACAGATCTAATGAACAAAAGTCTGAGTAGGTTCTGTGTGTAAAAACAGAACGATCAGTGATTTGCGTTTTATGACACTTTCGCGGTTTGAATTTTGCCTGTCTTTTCAAATCAATATTTCTTGCTGTGAAGAGTCCTTTGTCAATGTATGTGTACATAGAGCGGACAGACATATCCAGTTCCGGGTGATTTGTAAGGATTTGATAAGGGGATTGCCCCTGCTCAATCAATGGAGATATAATCTGGTCTTTCTGATGGAGCTGGTGCTTGGTCATATTTATTCCAGAACGAGAAGATATCAGCAGTTCACGATATTTTCTGTCAGCAGCACGGCCGTTGTAATAGTATTTATGTGCAATTGTGCAGTGATTTATCTTTTTCGTGCAGCCATTGCAAACATATGGCGCTTTGTCCAATCGTTTACATCGTTCTTTTTCAAAGTCCTTGCAGGTCTGATTACAGGTAGGACATGAGGCGCATTTAATGCCACAGAGAAGGATTTTTCCACAGGCATTGGTCTTTTGGCAATGGTAACGATGAATACAAAAGTTCTTTGCGTTATAAAAAGTACCTTTGTGATACCAATCTGAAAGCCGATGAGTACGGACTTCCTTAGATATAGTTGTTGGATCTTTACATAGAAATGCTGCAATGTCTTTAAAGGGAGTCTCTTTTGCCAGTTCATTTTCAATATAGATACGATCATTTAAAGTAAGGTGCTTCTGGTTTCCTGGTATATATTTACTCATAATGATTCTCCTTCTACTGCTGTCAGAAGGAGTCATAACCATAACATGATTGTATGAAAGAGTAAATATCTACTGTGCGAGAGTGAATTCCATCGCCCCATTGGGCGGTGGAATTTAGAAATTCATTTTTGATAATTCCAAACTGATAAATATAGTACTAGGAATAATCCCCACAAAGTGGTATACTCTCTAATAGGTATATCAATCGATGCGGGCTGCACAAAGGTGTGGCCGGTAACTATTAATTTGTAGTACATTCTCGAAACCGCAACCGTTGCACCGGCAGCATCATCGCAGCGCACCGGGGATAAGGAGAGTAAAATGAAGAAAAAAATAAAATTCAAGGGCAGGCTGAAAAGCTACATGTGCTGGCCGCTATATCTGACGTTTGTGTGGATATGTGCTGACGGAATAGCACTGCGCTATGACAGAAAGCTTGGCTATGGCATGGTAGGCTTTACAGTGTTTTACTTTGCGTTCGTGCTGCTTTTGTATGTCAGAAGCAAGTCAGTTGTTGCCAATGAGCTGATTAGCTTTGCAACCCAGTATTCATCGGTGCAGAAGAGGCTGCTTAATGAGTTTGAGGTGCCGTATGCCCTGCTTGAGTACTCAGGTAAGATACTATGGGTAAATGATAAATTCGCAGAGCTCATGGGTGTGGATAAAAACTATCACAAATCCATCACGACACTTTTCCCGACAGTGACCAGGGAGCTTCTCACCAAGAGTGATGCGCCGACAGATTTCAAGATAGTAAACGAGGAAGAGGACAGCATAGTCAGACTGTCCGTCAAAAGAATATATTTCAACTCTATCGCAGAGGAAAATGAGATAATCGACACAAATGAAGCAGACGAGTTTTTGACGGCGCTGTACGTATTTGATGAGTCGGAGCTTTATCGCTGCAAGAAGGAAATCACAGAGCAGAAGCAGGTATCAGCGCTTGTGTATATCGACAACTATGATGAGGCGCTCGACAGCATAGAGGATGTAAAGAGGTCACTGCTCGTTGCACTTATCGACAGGCGTGTAAACCAGTACTTTGCCAAGTATGACGGACTTGTCAGAAAGATAGAAAACGACAAATACTTCGTGGTGTTTAAGTACAAGTACCTTGACAGCATGAAGGAGGACAAGTTCAAGGTGCTCGACGAGGTCAAGGCTATAAAGGTCGGCAACGAGATGGCGGTCACACTCAGTATCGGAATCGGTATAAAGAGCGATAAGTATAATGAAAACTACGTATATGCGCGAAATGCCATAGACCTGGCCCTCGGACGAGGCGGTGATCAGGTAGTTATAAAGGATCACAATGATATCCTGTATTTTGGTGGCAAGTCAAAGCAGGTGGAGAGCAAGACAAGGGTAAAGGCGAGAGTCAAGGCACAGGCGCTTCAGGAAATCATTGAGACCTGTGAGAATGTGCTTATCATGGGTCACAGCATCACAGATGTAGATTCGCTCGGAGCGGGCATAGGCATATACTGTGCAGCCAAGAATCTCGACAAAAAGGCACAGATAGTAATAAATGACCCGACAAGCTCAGTCAGACCTCTCATGGAGACATTTTCAGAGGCAAAGGGCTATCCAACAGACATGTTTATAAATAGTGAGGAGGGCCTCGAGATGGTGAGCAAGGATACGCTTGTCATGGTGGTGGACACCAACAGGCCAAGCTACACAGAGTGCCCTGAGCTCCTCAGAAAGACAGGAAAAATAGTCGTATTTGACCACCACAGACAAAGCAGCGAGATAATAGAGAATCCTATACTCTCATACATCGAGCCGTATGCATCAAGTGCGTGTGAGATGGTCGCAGAGGTATTGCAGTACTTCAACGACGGAGTCAAGATCAATGCGACAGAGGCAGACTGCATCTACGCAGGAATCCTCATCGACACCAACAACTTTATGACGAAGACAGGCGTGCGTACATTTGAGGCCGCAGCCTTTTTGAAGCGCTCAGGCGCAGAGGTAACACGCGTCAGAAAGATGCTTAGAAATGACATGGCATGCTACAAGGCAAGAGCCGAGGCAGTACGCCATGCAGAGGTATACAGGGGCTCGTTTGCCATATCGGTATGCCCTAGCGAGAATGTGGAGAGCCCGACAATCGTCGGCGCACAGGCGGCAAATGAGCTGCTCAACATAATAGGAATCAAGGCATCATTTGTGCTCACGGAGTACAATGACAAGATTTATATCAGCTCTCGTTCAATCGACGAGATAAATGTCCAGATAATCATGGAGAAGCTGGGCGGTGGAGGACACTTAAATGTGGCAGGAGCACAGCTTGAAGGCGTCACTATCGTGCAGGCAAAGCGCATGATACAGGATACACTGGACGAAATGCTAAAAGAAGGAGACATAGAAGAATGAAAGTAATCTTATTACAGGACGTAAAACCATTAGGTAAAAAAGGCGAGATAGTAAACGTAAGTGACGGCTACGCCAGAAACAATATCATACCTAAAAAGCTCGGAGTAGAGGCTACTCCAAAGAACTTAAATGACTTAAAGCTTCAGAACCAGCACGCTGACAAGGTGGCACAGGAAAACTACGAGAGTGCACTTGCACTCGCAAAGGTCGTTGAGAGCACAAAGGTAGTAGTAAAGCTGCGCTCAGGTGAGGGAGGCAGAACCTTCGGCTCCATCTCCACCAAGGAGATATCGGCTGCAGCAAAGGAGCAGCACGGCTTAGAGCTCGACAAGAAAAAGATGCAGCTTAACGAGTCAATCAAGGCACTCGGAAACTATGAGGTACCTGTCAAGCTTCATCCAAAGGTAACAGCAAACCTCACAGTATCAGTGGTTGAAGGATAGGAGGAATCCCCTTGGAAGAAGCATTAATCAAACGAATAATGCCAAACAGCCTTGAGGCAGAGCAGTCCGTGGTCGGCTCCATGATTATGAGCAAGGATGCCATAGTGACCGCCAGCGAGATGCTCCTTAAGGAGGATTTTTATCATCAGCAGTACGGCATCATATTTGAGACCATGGTTGAGCTCTTTACAGAGGGGCAGCCTGTAGATCTCGTCACACTCCAGAACCGTTTAAAGGAAAAGGATGTGCCGCAGGAAATACAAAGCCTTGACTTTGTGAGAACTCTTGTCACCAGTGTGCCGACCTCTGCCAACATCAAGTACTATGCCAATATCGTAAAAGAGAATGCCATAAAGCGAAAGCTCATCCATGTGACAGAGGACATAGAGAACGAGTGCTACGCCGGCAAGGAATCACTCGAGAGCGTACTCGACAAGACAGAGCACGATGTATTTGAGCTGCTTTCCACAAGGCAGACAGGTGACTACGTGCCAATCCGTACTGTAGTCATGAATGCCCTCGAGAAAATCGAAAAAGCAGCACAGCAGGAGGGCACAGTAACAGGAATCCCGACAGGCTTCATAGACCTTGACTACAGGACAGCGGGACTTCAGCCGTCAGATCTCGTGCTCGTGGCAGCCCGTCCGTCAATGGGAAAGACAGCCTTCGTGCTCAACATAGCACAGCATGTGGCATTCCACGAACATCTATGTACAGCCATATTCTCACTCGAGATGTCGAAGGAGCAGCTGGTAAACCGTCTTTTCTCACTCGAATCAAAGGTAGATGCACAGGCACTGCGTACAGGAAATCTGTCTGATGCCGACTGGGAAAAGCTGGTCGAGGGAGCCGGAATCATCGGAGACTCCGAGCTCATCATAGACGACACTCCGGGTATCAGCATATCAGAGCTTCGAAGCAAGTGCCGTAAATACAAGCTTGAACACGACTTAAAGCTCGTCATCATCGATTACCTGCAGCTCATGACAGGCTCAGGACGAGGCTCAGAATCTCGTCAGCAGGAAATCTCAGACATATCACGTTCACTTAAGGCGCTCGCTAGAGAGCTTTCAGTCCCTGTAGTGGCACTCTCCCAGCTATCACGAGCCGTAGAGCAGCGACCGGAACACAGACCGATGCTTTCTGACCTTCGAGAGTCAGGAGCTATCGAGCAGGATGCCGATGTCGTCATGTTCATCTATCGTGACGACTACTACAACAAGGACACCGAGCTTAAGGGTATCTCAGAGATCATCATCGCTAAACAGCGTAATGGTCCAATCGGCACCGTAAACCTTGCATGGCTTCCTGAGTACACGAAGTTTGCAAATCTGGAGCATTAAAACTAAAACACAAAAAGAATAAAGAGACAATCCATCCCGGCTCACGTCATAGGATAAAGCTAAGTATCCTGATGTGGGCCGGGATTTTTCAAAATCTCTTTATACTTAAAAAGAGTGGATGATATCAACAAGAGCGTAAAAATACAGAGTCAGGAGGCCCGCAACAAGGATCTCATGACTCTGAAATTTGCATCCATAAAGAAGCAGGCCAGCGAGGTGCGTGTCGGCACGCAGGCCGCAAGCCGCTACTACAAGTCCATGTCAGGAACCGGATATATGGAGCCGCAGTTTATGGACAATAAAAAGTGAAAAGTTTAATTTAATATTTCACCTCAATATCCCCAAGCCCTGAGTCGATAACCAGGTGCTTTTTGGCATGCTCATTTACCTCATACTCATCATCATAGTCATTGCCGTTGATTGTGATATCGCCTGTACCTGAGTCCAGGTCCATCATGTAACCGTCAAGTGACTGTGAGGATGTCACGGTGATGTTACCTGTACCGCCGTCGATATCCATCTCGTCAAAGGCACAGTTTTCAAAGCTAAGATTGCCGGTTCCGCCATCCACATCACATGTGGCGAAGCTGCAGTCTGTGACATATAAATCGCCTATGCCGGTGTCAAATTCTGCATCGGCTACGGTCAGGGAATTAAGGTTTACCTCGCCTACGCCGGTATCAAGGGAGAGCTTGTTCAATGCTGCGCCCTCAGGAATGGTAACAGTGATTTCACTCGTGGTGTTTCTTCTGTAGTTGGCTCCTTTGCTTTGGGATATTGTGAGGGTATCGCCGGAGCTCTTAATCTTTGGAACCAGTCGCTTGTTGCATTTGTATGAGACCATGTAGCTGTCACCGGTTTTCACGTTGATGTTCGATATGGTTGTATCAAATACCAGGTTTGAAAATTCATCGACTGAAAGCTCCTCTGTGCATACGTTTCCGAGAGACTTGTCTGAGCGCGGAATCAGATTGTCAAACAGGCCTAGGGCAAAGCCCCCGATATGGTAGAGACTCCCGGCGATGATGCAGACCACGGTAATTATTGTAATTATTATTAGATATATATTCTTTTTCATGACTTGTCTCCATTTCTGAATTATCTTGTTGCATAATTTGTTTTGTGATTATTCAAAATATGCTACACACATTTTTGACTGTCTTGGTTTCCATTAATTTCCATGTTTATCGCCGAGCAGGTTTTCCACCAGCGAATTGATGATTGCGGCTATTGGCCAGATAATCCATGTTATACCCCAGTCAAAGGTAATAAAGCTCCAGCATAGATAGATGCATGTGACAGTTGACCAGTAGACTGACATGATTGCAGCCACAACAGGGTTTTCATAGTGCACCTTGCCATCGTGTGAATTGGCAAAATTACCGCCCATAGTCTGTGCTCCGTTCAGGGAAAGAAGCTTGTCAAAGCTTGATTTCTTCATGTTTGTGAATACTATCATGAATACACCGATTGCTATAAACACGAGCACGAGTCCGCCTGAAAGTGAGTCTGCGAAGGTGCTTTTGGTGTTCAGTGAGCTGATTATGATTGCCGGCACTGCGCAGAGTATGCAGAGCATGATACCCACTGTTAAAAGCATCGCATGTGTGGAGCGGTAGCTTTCCTTTCGCTCGATGACCCAGTTTGCTGTTTCAAAGTCTATGCAGTAAGGCTCTTTTTTCAGGTAGCTCCATTTAGATGAGAGAGAACCTGAGAAGATAAAGAAGCCGACTGCCACAGCGATACAAACGAACAGGAACGTGATGCCGATTGCATCAGATGCGTCCGGTGAAGCGAGTGAACGCGGAATGCATTCGCTGAATATCGGTCCAAGACTTGCGATTATGCAAAGAAGCACTCCAAATGCTCTGAGATATGCCTGTTTTGCTGAATCCCTTAGGAATGTGGCAGCAGTCTCGCGGGAGAGCGTTTTGGCGGCAGGCATTGCCTGACTGGGATCCACGAAGCTCTTGATGCCGAGTGAGTCGGCGAGCTCGTCAAGGTTTCCAAACTCTGATATGACGATTCCTATGGCCTCGTTATCGGATTTGCCCTCGGATATTAATTCGTTGTATTTATCCTCCATCATCTGATAGAGCTCATATTTGGCTTTTTGCACCTCGGGGGTATTCGGGAGGTGCGAAAACATATTTTCCAGATAATTCTTTATAGTTTCCATAAAATGTCTCCTTTAAAATCGTATAAATTTGCTTACTACATCAAGTGTCAGCTTCCATTCCTCGCATTTCATCCTGTAATATTCTCTGCCGGCATCAGTAATCTGATAGTAGGTCCGGCGCTTTCCACTTGCATTGTCGTTCGAAGAGAATGATGTGATATAGCCGTTTTTCTCAAGGCGGGTAAATGCAGAGTAGAGAGTTGTTTCTTTTATGACGTATTTTTCCTCGGATATCAGCTTTATCTGCTTTGAAATCTCGTAGCCGTAGGATGGTCTGTCGAGGAGCAGGTAGAGTATGATGGTATCGTTGTATCCGCGGATGACATCGCTGCTTATATTGAGCATTATTCACCTCCTGTATCAAGTGCTTAATTTCATCTTAAAATTATTCAATACTACGAGTAACATACTACGAGTGTCATACTATGTCTGTCGTAGTAAACATATCACATGTTGTTTTTCGTGTCAACCATGATTTTAAAAAGTTAGCCATTCCGTACAAAAATTAGCGGTAAAATACATTGACACAGCCCATGTCATTTGATATATTTTTGTAGAAGCAAAGGCGATTAATTAAATACACACTACCTCTGAGGGAGTAGTTCGCGTATTCTTAAATATACGTGGTTTGTCAACAGACCGGTCAATAGACCTGGCAAACATTAAAGAATGAGACTCAAGTATGCAGCACACAATAAAGCTATATAAGCCATAAATTATAGCTTTATAAGGTTTCGTGTCTGCATGCGAGGGTCTCATTTTTTCATATGCTTATCCGTGAGAAATTAATCGCCGCACACTAGGCAAAAGGGAGAAAAATATGGTATTATTTATTGAAATCCTGCTCATAGGAGTAGGTTTGTCAATGGACGCCTTCGCAGTATCCATCTGCAAGGGACTTGGAATGACAAAGGTAAACAGAAAGCAGGCGCTGACAATCGGTCTGTATTTCGGAGGATTTCAGGCGCTCATGCCGTTTATCGGTTATATGCTGGGCATCCGCTTTGAGAAGTACATCACAAGCATTGACCACTGGATAGCATTCATTCTGCTGGGATTTATCGGTGGAAAGATGGTTTATGAGGCAGTAAAGGAAAAGGATGATGACGCGGTCGTGGAAAAAGACCTGGCGCTCAATCAGGGAGAGATGCTTCTGCTTGCAATTGCGACAAGCATCGATGCGCTTGCAGTCGGAATCATGTTTGCATTTACCTATGACAGCTTAAACATCTACTGGGCTATTGCAATCATCGGACTTACAACCTTCGTGCTCTCAATCATCGGAGTCATAGTCGGAAACTTTTTCGGCAATAAATATAAAAAGAAATCAGAGATAGCCGGAGGAATCATTCTCATACTCATAGGTGTGAAGATATTGCTTGAGCACCTGGGAATTATAAGCTTTTAAAAAATAAAAAATGGAGGAATCAACATGGAAAATTTCATCAATAATGCACCGTTTATAGTGGTGCTGCTCTGCCTCATAGTGGGCTTTGTGTTTTTGGTAAAGGGCGCAGACCTGTTCGTGGAGGGCAGCTCAAGCGTGGCAAAGCGCTTCAAGGTGCCGTCACTTATCATTGGACTGACAATTGTTGCGATGGGAACTTCGCTTCCTGAAACAGCGGTCAGTGTGGCAGCATCCATAGCACACAACAATACGCTTGCAGTCAGCAACGTGACAGGCTCAAACATATTTAACCTTATGGTAGTAATCGGCGTGTGCGCTTTGATGACACCGATAGTGGTGGATGGAGCATCATTAAAAAGGGATTTCCCATTTTCGATGATATGTGCCATTTTACTTCTTGTCATGGGAACAATCGGCATGACACTCGGCAGAGTGGACGGGATAATACTGCTCGGCTGCTTTGCAGGATACATTTTCTACCTTATCAGACACACATTAAAGCGGAACAGGCAGTCATCAGATGAGGAGGTCGATGAGATACCTCTCATCTCAATGCCAAAAGCAGTGATTTTCATTCTAATCGGAGCTGTCGGCATCGCGGTAGGCGGAGATGTCGTAGTAGACAGTGCAAGCCGCATAGCGATTGACCTTGGAATGAGCCAGACACTCGTCGGACTAACCATCGTATCTATCGGAACATCGCTTCCGGAGCTCGTGACATCAATAGTCGCAGCCAGAAAAAACGAGGTCGATATGGCACTCGGAAATGCAGTCGGCTCATGCATTTTCAACATACTCATGGTGCTCGGAATTGCATCAGCCATCAGCCCGATAGCATTCATACAGGAAAATATCATAGATATTATCGTGCTTGTGGTATTTTCACTCATCGTGTGGATTATGGCATGGACAAAGCGTGAGATAAAAAGAGGCGAGGGCATCATCATGCTGCTAATGTATGCGGCATATACAGCGTATATTATTATACGATAGGGTAAAATACCTTTTGAACCTTTAATGCATAATATTACTTAGAAAATGTGCAGATACTTATTGAGTATCTGCATATTTTTTAGTCAAATATATGCATAAAGGAGGAAAATATGCAACAAAATATGTCAATGCAAAATATATCAATAATAAATAGAAAATTTCCCACAAATTTTACACAGCCACCTCAATATATTTTCAATTATTTGTTATGCTTATAAGTGCAGAAATAAAGATTACAAAACATGTACGAATATTTTTATGAAAAGCAGACTATAATTTATGATTAAGTAACAAAACAGGAGGCAATAATTTGACATACGATGAGATAAAAAAGAATAAGGAGGTCTGTGAATGTTTAAAGAAAGGGAATGAAAACCTTGGAGTATTGGGCTTTACAGACCATTCGGCAGCTCATTGCACAATGGTAGCCAAAAGAGCAGCATATATATTAAAGAAATTCGGTTACAGCGAATCTGATATTGAAATGGTAAAAATCGCGGGATTTATGCATGATATCGGAAATGTGGTAAACAGAAGCCGTCATGCGGAATATGGTGCAATACTGGCAAACGAGATACTCAAAGAAACAGATATGAGTCTGAAGGATAGGATAACGGTTGTGTCTGCGATAGGACATCATGATGAGTCAACCGGAGGGGCAACGGATCCTATTTCAGCAGCACTCATCATAGCAGATAAAACCGATGTGCGCAGAAACCGTGTAAGGAACAAGGCAAAAGAAAATTTTGATATACACGACAGGGTAAATTATGCAGTAACAGATGCAGCTCTTAAAATAAATATGGATAAAAAAGTCATAGCGCTTAATCTGCAGATTGATACGAAAATCTGCTCTATGTATGAGTATTTTGAAATTTTCTTAGGTCGAATGATGATGTGTCGTGGCGCAGCAGAGGTGCTAGGTGCAACTTTTAAGCTTACGGCAAATGGTTCAAAGGTGTTGTAGAAGTGTATCTACAACATTTGGACTACATATTTTGCGTAAGTTTTCTGTAATTCCGATGCACGACGTCTGCTAATGGGAATTTCTAAACCATTCTTTAAAATGACGCACTTGGAAGTAATAGTGCGTATATATCTTAAATTGACAAGATAACCTCTTGAAGGAGAAACAAATCCATATGGCATAAGCTGTTTTTCAACATCAGATAAAGTGGATCTTGAAACTAACTGATTGCTTGTCAGTTGGTATCTGATGCGAGACTTACTCTCTTTCATGGAGGTTATAAAAAGTATTTCATTTATTGGTACAAAGTTCTTTTCTCCCTCGGAATCAATTACTACAATATTTCCGGAACGACGGTTAAACTTTTTAAAAATACTACTGAACAGCCGGGATACAGAGGTGTAATCAATAGGCTTTGTAAGAAACTGGAAAGGCTGCACATTAAAGCTTTCCTGCATATATTCAGGATAAAATGTGGTAAAAACAATAAGCAGATGGTCATCTACATCTCTAAGCTGCTTTGCCAGCTCCATTCCACTCAAATCAGGCATCTCAATGTCCAAAAGTACGACATTGTAGGAATGATTATTATATTCTGAAATTAATTTTTTGGCTGATGTATATGAGGAAACCGTAATATTATTGTCGGTTTCGATGGTGTATTGTAAAATGTGCTTTTTCAAAAGTTCTATATCTTTTATTTCGTCATCGCATATTGCTAGGTTAAGATTCATTTCCTGTTCCTCATAGTGATTTGATATGGATAGTATACCATAATTTGTGTTTACGTGTGAAAAATACTGTTTAGCTGCTCATAGGCACGATAACTGTTACGGAATATATGTCATTCTCATGCTGTATGACACAGAAACCGCCACAAGTTTCAGCCGAGTTTTTGACATTTTTAAGACCATATCCGTGAATGAAATCAGTACTTTCAAAATCCTCCGGAGCCTTATCGGAAGAGGTAATAACATATGTGTTGGCAACGTGAATTGAGAAGTTATCATCTGCAGTACGTATGGATACGTTAATCTTGGCATTTAGCTGGTTTTTACAGGCATTAAGCGCATTATCAAGCAGATTTCCAAGAATAATAGTCATATGATAGTCGTTTATCGGAAGTATATCATTATCAAATTTCAAATCAGTCTGTAAAGCAATGCCACGAGACTTCGCTTGAAGCAGCAGGTTACTCACAAAGGCATCTACTACGAGATTTCCGGTATTAATAGTGCAGTAGCGCGATTCTAAATCGTGCATGATCTCTCGTGAATAGGGAATTATGTCATCATATTTTTTATTATTAACGCAGCTTTCCATGTAAAATAGATGCTTTTTGGTATCATGCATAAAACTGCGGATATTCTTGTAAGCCTCTCCGAGCTGCTGATATTTGCTGCGTTGAAATTCAAGCTGTTCTTTTTGAACTGCAAGCTGAAAACGAAGTTCCTCAGTATCAAGGACGTTGTATAGCAGGATATAGTTCATGAAGTTGATAAACAATACAAATGCAGCAAGAATGAAATAGGTTGATGGCAGATTTATATTCAGGTATAAAATAGGTTTTGACAAAAGCATACATATAGAAAGAACCGGTATGATCAATAAAATCATAGTATAGTTAAAAGAGTGAAAAAAAGCTGTCCTTTTCCAAATCAAGTGAATAATCATTGAAAATAGAAACAGAAAAAGAGCAGCAAGCATGGAAATGCTAGAAAAAACAAAATTATCCATAACATCTGCTATAGGATTATAGGAATATATACTTGTTGTGATAAAATATGAAAAATTTTCAAAAACAGCACCAAGTATACAGTATTCGATTGATAAAAAGACTCTGGTTCTGATATTAGAAGAAAATAAAAAGCTAAGTAGTAATGTAAAAATTATGGAAACGCATATACGTATAACGGTTGCAAAATTGGAGGTATTTCCGGTTAGATGTAAAGTAAGTGCATTATAAGAAATATAGCCTACAATATATATGGCAAGAACGGAGTAGTAAGGAAGCTTTGAATGCTTTTTCCCAAGTATGGTCTGAAAAAATATGAAAGCAGATATGCCGGCAAAAAAGGCATCAAATAGGTTTAATAATATGATTTTCATGAGGTCTCCTTTATTTGTATATTTTTTTAAAATTAACTACACCATATTACTTGTTTATAAATTTGTGTAATTTTAAACTGTTTAAAATATATCCGGCATAAAGTCCTGTCATACATACGGTCAGACTTAAAACATTTGAATAAATTACTTTATTCCAGTGTAGCAAAAATGAGAAAAATGTAAAGACAGAATCACCAATAAACAGAATAAGAACTCTTCGTTTGGCTGCTTTTTTCATAGTATCAGTAAAAGGTCTGTTCGGTGTGTCAACAGGTGAAATTATTAATATGAGTACCCAGCTGATTACAAATATTAATAATGAAATATATATAGGAATTGTTGACACAATTGTGTTAAGACTAATATACAATGCAAATACAGTATATGACAAGATAGTACATGTAATATGTCTCTTACAATGGTAGCCACCGGCTACAGCTCGTAAATATCCGGTTATAATAACATAGGTTATTGTGATTGCTGATTTATGTAAAATAAATCCGATTAAAATCAGGGTAAAGTTGTATAATGCAAAATTGAAGATATAATCAAAAATATATGCATATGAGTCGATATATTCAGAATCAATAATGCCGTTTGTAGCATATTTTTTTGATAATTTGTGTCCTAGTGATAACATAGTAGCTCTCCATAAAAAAATATATTGAATTATATCATAATACTTTTAGTAGAAAACGTTGTTGGGATAAACGGTTAAAAATAGGGAGTGAGTGGTAAATTTGACCGCTCACTCCCTATTTTCGACCGTTGAGCACAAATTTAGCGTGTTTAATGATTTATGTGGTAAAGTATTGATATCAAAAAATTGAGGAGGTAACAAAGATGAACAAACGAAAGAAAACAGGTATGTATTTGGGGAAGGTAATGTGCAAGTTCGCAGAGACTTTTGCGCCACAGGCATCAGAACTTTGCAGGGGACAATATTATCAACCCAAAGAACCGGATAATATGAAATTGTTTGTAGCAAAATGTCAAGGCAAAAATGTATAAATGGAGGAAAAATAATGATGGGACTAAAAGGTAAATTGGGGACAGCTTTATTATCAGCAAGTATGTTAGGAATGTTAATTGGAACACCTGTACAGGCAGCAAGTAGCGTGTCAGGAAAAATCAATAGTTCAACATGTTCGGGTAGTGTGTCATATGCGTATGCACCTGGAGGAGCCTGTAATGGAATACAGGCAAAAACAATATTTGGAAATGGTGGCACACTAAAAGTAAAAGCTACCGTATATTACAAGGTAAATGGTAAAAGTTATACCAATCAAGCATCGGATTCATCCAGAGGTGGCGGAGTTTCTGCAATAGCCAGAAATAAAGATTTTGGAAATGTTTATGGCGGCACAGGATGGCATTACATAAAATCAGGTGCGTATACCTGGGAAAATAATACAAAAATAGGAACGACATGGTAAATAATAATTAATGATTTAATAAGGCGGTTAACAAGGACCGCCTTATTAAGTAAAAGAGGGATTTTTATGAAGATAAAAAGAATTAAAGTATTGGTAATAATTATGCTTATGGCGATTTCAATAATGGGATGCGATAATGCTAAGGACTATAGTGGCGAGTATAATTTTGAAACAGATGATCAGTATTCATATGCAACAAGTATAGTATCATGGAAGAAATATCAGTCAGATGGTAATGGACAATACATTTTGATGAATGATTATATATATTATTACAACAATGAAACAAAGCAGATGAATCCATTGTGTAGTAAGGCAAATTGCCTTCATGATATGGAAAATGATAAGGAGAGACGAGGAGACTGCAATGCCTATTTGAATAGAGGTGGTGATACTGATGGAGCTTCAGTTGATGTAGAAGATTCAGGCTATAAGTATATACAGTATTATGAGGGCAAAGTATATTACTTTATGGGATCAAGCCTATATAGTGTCAGTAAAGATGGTTCAAGTAAAAAGAAAATATATATGGTAGGAGATGGCAAGGAAGTTGGTAGCTGGCTCATCCATAGAGGAAAACTATATTATGGGCTTAAAGAGTATACTTATGAAGGGGAAAGAGTATATTCGAAGGGTATTATCAGCATGATAAAATTAGGAAAATCAATGGACGAGAAGAACTCTGAAGTTATATTTGAAACTGAAGATGAATTAAATCTTCAAGAAATGGGAAATATACAAGCCTATAAGAATAAATTATTTTTTCAAGTATCGTGTAATAGCAAAGATTTCACTATGACTGACAATGAATCTTGGATAAAATCTCTAGAATCGAATTATTACATGTATGATGTTGATAGCAATCAATTGTCAGTAATTGATGTTCCTGACAAAAAAAGCAATACTGATAATATTGGAGCGATAGCATTTTTAAAGGACAAGCTGCTTATAAAAAAATATGATGATATGCATGATTTGCAATATGAGACACCGATATATGCAATGAACTATGATACGAAAGATATTTCTGTCTGGATGGACGGGATACCACAGGATTCAGGAATCATGACATATGATGATTATGTGATAATAGATGATGCAGACATACAATTTTTCAATAATGATAATACTGAATCATGTAATGTGAAAATATATTCTTCCGATGCAAAGCAGGTATCTGATTTTGAATATGAGCTGAATTCAGTAGGAACATTTGCAGGATTTGGTCCTGATGGAGTTTCTGTTGATGTTATTCAAAATGATACATCATGGAGTGTGTGTGAAATTAAATTTGATGATGTTAAAAAATGCAATGGTGATAAAATAACTCCTAAAATAGTTAATGTACGTGATTTTGGGGAGCTTAATAACATTGTATGGTAGTTTGGGGGATTTGTATTGTTTATTGGAGAAATAAAAAAATTAGTAAGAAATAAGAAGTTTATAGTTGTTGTCAGCATCATGCTGCTTGTAGAGATAATGACAATTATATACTGTCTTGGTGAGAAAAATGCGGAATATGTGGATTATAGAAATAGTCTGCAAAAAGAATACATAGAAACGTATGATATATTTATAAATGGCATAGATGAAAGAGCGCAGACACTTCTTTCGTCATTAGGAAATAATAATGATGTCTATTATAAGCGCAATATTGACAAAATGGTATCAGATTACAAAAGATTATCCGGTGTACAGATTGATCAAAAATATAATTGGGGTGTCGAAAAATACGCAGACTATACATACGGAATATTTTTTTGTATTGTATTTACGTTTGTTTGTATGGAATACATATATGTTTCAGAACGTAAAAGCGCAATGCTGGGTATTATTAGGGCGACCAAAGAAGGAAGAAGCAGAATTATTTTGTCAAAATGGACAGTGCTGGTTGTGATGACAGTTATTTTTTCACTTGTTCAGGAGATAATGGTAATTGTCTTTGATTCATTTATGTATTCAACGGGAAATCTTAAGTGTTCAATTCAGAGCTTACAGATATTCAGGGATTGTCCATATGAAATCAGTATGTTTACAGCGATTATAATCTCAATATTAAATCATTTGTTAATTGCAATAATTATTTGCAGTATTGTTTTTGTATGTTTTGTATCAATAAATAGCAGAATAATGGAGTGTGGTATTCCAATTGCTATTTTTTTATTAGAATTTTTGAGTTTAAACGATTCACCGAATAACATATTTTATGCATGGAATATGAAAAATGTTATTGGGGTGTATCAAAATCTTAATATTGCAGGAACCCCGGTTGATAAAAATTATGTTAATTTTATTGTGGGATTAGCGATTATTGTATTTGCAACGCTAATTGGAACCATATTGTTCAGTATACGCTATGTTAGTGAGATTAAGGTTGTGTTGCAATGTATACAAGAAAAGATTCGTAATATTTTTTCACGGCTATTATGCGTTGAAAATATGTATGTTAATGAATTTTATAAGCTGATGATTGTACAGAAAAAATGGATATTACTGTTGTTTTTATCTATTGGTATTATAGGTTCATATAAGACATATATGCCGGCCAATACCTATCAGAGTGCATATGAAGCGACATATCATATGTATTTGTCTGCTATACATGGAAAAATTGATGAGCAAACTGTGGACTATATTGAAAAAGAAAAGCAGTATATTCAAAGCGTGGAAAATCAGATAGAATTGGCGATAGAAAATAATGGAATTGACACAGCCGAGATAACAGCAGAGTTAGACAGTAGAAAGAGAGCGTTTGACAGATTAAATCAGCAATATGAAAAGATGACAGATGATGGCAGCGTTGGATATATGATAGACGAGATGAATTTGAATTCGGTAATGAAAAATTATAGGAGCGATATAATTATTTTTATGACCGTATCAATAGTGCTTGTTATGTTTATTTCGGGACTGTTTGCCTCTAAAGATGAAATGCAGGTTAGTCTGTTGCTAAAAACTTCAAAAAACGGAAGATACAGGCTAATGAGAGTGAAAAAAAGCTGCGCTATAATTATTGGAGGTATAATATATCTGACCGGCCTTATACCATCAATTGCAGGTTATATGCATGTTTTGGGGATAGAAGAACTGAAAGTAAACGTTAATAAATTATATGAGCCTCAAATATCAGCAGGAATATCGTTACTTGTATTTCTGGCATTAATCTATTTGATAAAAGCCTTGTATTTTGGACTTATAGGAGCTATTACAATTGCTCTTTCGAAGAAAACAGGCAATGAATTTGTAGTATCGGTTTTTGTGACATTGTTTGTTATAGTTATTGCTTTAATTCTTTACTTCTCAAAAATCAATTTAACAATGATATTAATAAAGCTGGCAAACAGGGGGATTATATGATGGAACTGCGTATTAAGAATATCAGTAAAACTTATGGAAAAAGCAAAAAAGCTCTTTGCAACGTAGACATAAGTCTTACACCGGGAATATATGGGTTACTAGGCCCTAATGGCTCTGGAAAAAGTACATTAATGAATATTATAACGGACAATTTAAAAGCGGATCGGGGATGCGTCTATTACGATGGAGATCCGATTAGTAAATTGGGAAGTAAATATCGTGAAAAAATAGGATATATGCCGCAACAACAGGAGATTTATGACAATTTTACCGGTGAAGAGTTTCTGTGGTATATGGCAGCTTTAAAGGGATTAGAAAAAAAGTATGCAAAAAATAAGATAGATAACCTTTTGAAAGTGGTGAATTTGACTTCTGAGAAAAACAAAAAAATAGGTTCGTATTCAGGTGGAATGAAGCAGAGAATATTGATAGCACAGGCATTGCTTAATGATCCGGATATTTTGATAATGGATGAGCCGACTGCAGGGCTTGATCCGAGTGAAAGGATTCGCATTAGAAACTTTTTGAGTGAAATGTCGGAGAATAAGATAATTATAATTGCTACACATATAGTCTCTGATATCGAATTTATTGCAAAAGAAATAATATTGCTTAGTCACGGAGAAATAATTGAGCATGGTACTCCACAGCATTTACTAAAAAAGCTAAATAATAAGGTATACGAGGTCGAAACATCTTCTGAGGATGAATTCAAACAAGAAAATGTCATGATTGTTAACATAAAAATGGGAGCGAATGGAAAAATATACAGAATAATAAGCGAAAGTGAACCTAGAGGTTATAATTTTTCTGTTGTAAAGGCAGGTCTTGAGGAATTGTATATGTATTATGTCTCATTGCAGAGCTAAAGGAAGAATAGCTTAGTAATACATAATTAAAGTACAATTATTTCTTTAATGAAAGATAAGTTTGTTGACTTACAACAGTTGACAATTTAAAAGCCACATGCTACTCTAGAAATGTATGAGATAAAAGCGACGAAAAAGAGAGTACTTTTATGGCAGATTTACAGAGAAATCCCACACAGGCTGAGAGGGGATGACCTAAAGTAGGAGGAACATGGCTTTGGAGCAGCAGTATCGAACCATTGGCTAGATACTGACAGGAACCGCCTGTTATAGCGGAAAGAGGCGCAGCAGTGCCGGCAAAAGATGCCGGATGATTTTGATAGCTGCGTGAAGAGAAGTGGTACCACGATATAATCGTCTTCTTGGGAGTTTTCTCCTAAGGAGGCGTTTTGTTTTATTATTACGGCTTCGCACGTAATATATTGAATTGCCGGAGAGCATACAGTTGTTCTGAGAAAATAAATATAGTATTTTTTCTGAGAAATATATTGTATGTGATACGGCATTATAGAAGACTATATGTGCGAAGCATTAAAAACAGGAGGAAACTAAATTGGCAAACAAAGGTAAATATTACATGACAACAGCCATTGCGTACACATCGGGCAAGCCTCATATCGGAAACACATATGAGATCATTCTTGCAGATGCAATCGCCAGATACAAGAGAGCAGAGGGATACGACGTATATTTCCAGACAGGAACAGATGAGCACGGACAGAAAATCCAGGAAAAGGCTGAGGCAGCCGGAATTTCACCGAAGGAGTATGTAGATCAGATTTCAGGCGAGGTAAAGAGAATCTGGGATATGGTAAATTCATCATATGACAATTTTGTCCGCACAACAGATGAGGACCATGAGAAATGTGTAAAGAAAATCTTCAAGAAGCTTTACGATCAGGGCGACATCTACAAGGGCTCATACGAGGGACTTTACTGTACACCATGTGAGTCATTCTGGACAGAGTCACAGCTCGTGGACGGAAAATGCCCGGACTGCGGACGTGAGGTACAGCCTGCGAAGGAGGAGGCATATTTCTTCAAGATGAGCAAATATGCAGACAGACTCATCGACTATATCAACACACACCCTGATTTCATCCAGCCGGTTTCAAGGAAAAACGAGATGATGAACAACTTCCTGCTTCCGGGACTTCAGGATCTTTGCGTATCAAGAACATCATTCAGCTGGGGAATTCCGGTAGATTTCGATCCAAAGCATGTAGTGTATGTATGGCTTGATGCCCTCACAAACTATATTACAAAAATCGGTTACGATCCTGACGGATCATCAGAGCTTTTCAAGAAAAACTGGCCTGCAGATCTGCACCTTATCGGAAAAGATATCGTGCGTTTCCACACTATTTACTGGCCTATTTTCCTTATGGCACTTGACCTTCCGCTTCCAAAGCAGGTATTCGGACATCCATGGCTGCTTCAGGGCGGTGACAAGATGAGTAAGTCAAAAGGAAACGTTATTTACGCAGACGATATGGTCAGACTTTTCGGCGTAGATGCCACACGTTACTTTGTGCTTCATGAGATGCCATTCGAGAACGACGGAATCATCACATGGGATCTTGTAATCGAGAGATTCAACTCAGACCTTGCAAACATACTTGGAAACCTTGTAAACAGAACAGTTTCCATGAGCAATAAATATTTTGACGGAATCGTAAAGAGCACAGGCGCAACAGGCGATGCAGATCAGACTGCCATTGACGCAGATCTTAAGGCTGTTGTTACCGGCACAAGAGATAAAGTGGCAAAGAAAATGGAAGGACTTCGTGTGGCAGATGCCATCACAGAGGTATTCGCACTTTTCCGCCGCTGCAACAAATACATCGACGAGACAACACCTTGGGTGCTTGCAAAGGACGAGGCACAGCAGGATCGTCTTGCTGAGGTGCTTTACAACCTCACAGAGTCTATCACAATCGGAGCAAGCCTGCTTCATTCATTCCTGCCAGAGACAGCAGAAAAGATTGTGGCACAGCTTAACACAACACTCCGTGAGTTCGATGATCTTGACAAATTTGGTCTTTATGAGAGCGGCACAAAGGTTACAGACAAACCTGAGATCCTCTTCGGCAGATTAAAGGCAGAGGATGTGATGCCTGAGGTAGAGAAAATCCAGGCGGTACAGAAAGCAGAGTTTGAGGCTGAGCAGGCTAAGCTTGCTGCAGTTGAGGGTAAGGCAGCATGTGGCTGTGGTGCAGGTGAAAATGCCGCAGATGGTGCAGACCTTGAGCCTATGGATGTGGAAGCAAAGGAAGAAATCACATTTGATGATTTCGAAAAGCTTCAGTTCCAGGTTGGTGAAATCGTAAAATGTGAGGCAGTTGCGAAGTCAAAGAAGCTTCTCTGCTCACAGGTAAAGATTGGAAACCAGACAAAGCAGATAGTATCAGGCATCAGAAAGTACTATTCTCCTGAGGAGATGGTAGGCAAGAAGGTAATGGTTCTCGTAAACTTAAAACCGGCTAAGCTCGCAGGTGTTTTATCAGAGGGAATGCTGCTGTGCGCAGAGGATGCAGAGGGCAATCTCGCACTCCTGACACCGGAGAAACCAATGCCGGCAGGAGCACCTATTGAATAGGACGTAAGCGACGAGAAGTACTGAATTTAAGGCAGACGTAAAATCGTGCTTGCATGATTTTATGTCTGGCTAAATTCAAGTTCGGCGACCGCCGAACCATCCCGGAAATCCTTGATTTCCGGGATAGGTACTTCGATCAGAAATAAGCTATAATATATCTCAAAAAATGCACTTTATTGAGCAGGGAAAGGAGTCTCATATGGAATATTTTGATATAGTGGACGAGCAGGGAAATCCAACAGGACAGACCGTAGAGCGCAAGCAGGCGCACAGAAACAATATACTTCATAGGACTGCGCATGTCTGGATAGTCAGACACCGTGGAAATTCCATACAGATACTTTTGCAGAAAAGGTGCATGGAAAAAGACTCCTTTCCGGGCTGTTATGACATATCAAGTGCGGGACACATACCGGCCGGTGTGGACTATATACCGTCTGCACTCAGAGAGCTTAGGGAGGAGCTGAGCCTGACAATAGATCCGGCACAGCTTATCGACTGTGGACTGCACAGACACCATGCAGACGAGGTGTTTCACGGAGAAAGATTCCTGGACAACCAGATAAGCAAGGTGTTTCTTCTGTGGCTCGATGTGGACGAAGCGGACATCACCGTGCAGAAGGAGGAAATCGACTCTGTAAAGTGGTTTGACTACGCAGAGTGTAAGCAGGACGTGATAAACGGCACGATTCCAAACTGCATAGATGTGGCGGAGCTTGAGATGCTTGAGCCACACTTTGTAGAATGAAATTTTTGTGAAATTGTGTGGCGGTGGCTCTATTCGAGCTATCATGAGAACATAAAAATATATTTTACGTTAAATCAATTGGGAGGATACTATGAAATCAACAAAAGACTCTCTCTTAGAGGATATCAAGGCAGAATTTGCCGAGGTCAATGCCATGATGGAGGCGCTCGAAGCAAAGGAGCCGGAGGATGAGGCGAGTGAAGCCTATGACAAGTGGATTGAGGAGTGTGAGCAGCTCGCCATCGAGTCAGAATCACTCATGACACTTATAGATTACAAGATGACACAGGGACTGTAGAGGGATATCCTGTATATATTATACAAAAATAAACACTCGGATATAGATAAATTGCTATATCCGGGTGTTTTTTATAAAGAAAAACTTCAAAAAAATGAAATTAAATATATAAAAAATTGTACAAACCGTGTTATACTTTATACGTTACACTAAATTCAGTAGGAGAAAAAGATGTTATCAGTAATAGAAAAAGTCAATGACGTGGTCAACAATTTTATCTGGGGCGTGCCTGCGATGATATGTATCATAGGTGTCGGGCTGCTTTTGAGCTTCAGAACGGGATTTATTCAGATTAGAAAGTTTCCATATGCGATGAAGGTTACGCTTGGCAGGATGCTCAAAAAACGTGAGGCATCCGACGGAGCGCTCACACCGTTTCAGGCAGTGTGTACGGCACTTGCGGCGACGGTCGGTACAGGAAATGTGGCAGGAGTTGCGGGAGCCATCGCGATAGGCGGACCGGGTGCGGTGTTCTGGATGTGGATTTCAGCACTTCTGGGCATGTGCACCAAGTTCTCGGAGGTCACACTTGCTGTACATTTTCACGAGAGAAATGCAAACGGCGACCTGGTAGGCGGCCCTATGTACTATATTAAAAACGGTCTTAAAAAGCACTGGCACTGGCTGGCATATCTGTTCTCAGCGTTTGGCGTGCTCACCGTGTTCGGTACAGGAAACGCTACACAGGTAAACACCATAACCACAGCGATTGATTCAGCTTTATATAATTACGATATAATTTCAAAAGAGTCGGCATCAACGTTCAATCTCATAATAGGAATAGTGCTTGCCGCTCTCATTGCGCTTATTCTGCTTGGAGGAATCAAGCGTATAGGCCAGGTTACTGAAAAGCTTGTGCCATTTATGGCAGTGATGTATATTCTGCTGGCACTTGGAGTAGTAATCGTCAACTTTAAAGCTATACCGGGCGTATTCGGAGCCATAATAGAGGGCGCGTTCAATCCGTCAGCAGTGACAGGCGGAGCAGTAGGAAGCTTTTTTATGAGCATGAAAAAGGGAGTTTCCAGAGGAATTTTTTCAAACGAAGCAGGTCTTGGAACAGGCTCTATCGCACATGCCTGTGCAGACACCAAAAAGCCAGTAAAGCAGGGCTTCTTTGGCATATTTGAGGTGTTTGTGGACACTATCGTGATATGTACACTCACAGCGCTTGTCATACTTTGCAGCGGAGTTTCTGTGGGCTATGGAGAAGCAGCCGGCGCAGAGCTTACAATCAGTGGATTTACATCCACCTACGGCGGCTGGGTATCAATCTTTACAGCGGTTGCTATGTGCTGTTTTGCATTTTCAACCATCATAGGCTGGGGACTTTACGGAACCAGATGCATAGAGTTCTTATTAGGAACTAAGGCAAATAAGCCGTTCATGGTAGTATATTCGCTTGTTGCGATAGTCGGTGCGACAATGAACCTCGGACTGATGTGGAGCATAGCGGAGACCTTCAATGGCCTTATGGTCATACCAAACCTTATCGCAGTATTTTTGCTTTCGGGTGTAGTTGTAAAGCTGGTGAAGGAATATTTTGCCGGAGAGGGAGCTGCATCTACCTTGAAGAATAGCCGGGAAGAGGGAAAAATATAATGACAAGTCTTTTCCTCTGTGCTACAATTAGCTCAAAGCATTATATTTCTGTAAATACGACACCACAGCATATTTTTATCGGTGCGTATCACTTTGAAGAGGGCAGACCACTTCGCATTTTTCGACAAAGACATGGAAATTTTCAATGCTTTATGTTACCAGTTAATAGCAGGAAAATTGAAATGTCAGATGTGAAAACATTGCGAGAAAAGCGGGTTGTGGGGATTTTGCCGGCTTTTATATAAGGGATTATTGTACACATTATATACGTGGAAAGCGTAAGTATACAGTATTTTTATTCGACTTCAGATTTTCCTGCTCACACAAGAAGAGGAGGTTAATTTGGGTACAAAGGACTCGAAGGCAAAGGAGTATTTGTCGGACAATACGAGGTTTAGTGAAATCTGTAATTATGTATTGTTTGACGGAGAGAAGGTTATCAAACCGGAGGATTTAAAGGAATGTGACACCACAGAGGTGCTATCAGTTTTCGGTATTGATAAGAAGCAGATTGTTAAGCAGAAATGGAGAGATTTGCTAAAAAGTGTTTCCGTGAAGCATACAGGGCAAATGTATGTTATCTTAATTGGAGCAGAAGCGCAGACAGACATTCATTATGCGATGCCTGTTAAAACTATGATTTATGATGCATTGAATTACGGAGAACAGGTCAACGAGGCAAAGAAATGTCACTGGAAAAATAAGGATTACAGGTCTTCGGACGAGTTTTTGTCAGGCTTTACACTTGATGATAAGCTGACACCGGTGATTACAATCACACTGTATCTTGGAACTACACAGTGGGATGGGCCAAGAAGCCTTGCAGAGATGATGCCACAGATGGATGAAAGAATACTCCCGTTCATCAACGATTACAGGATTAATTTGCTGAATCCACTGGAGATTACAGACTTTTCCAAGTTCGAGACAGGGCTCAGGCCATTGTTTGAGTTATTGAAAAATGCGTCAGATGAGGAAAAGCTGAATGATTTAATTACAAAAGACGAAACCTTCACAAGGGTTGACGTTGAGACAGTAGCAGCTATCAATCTATTTGTAGGAACTGACATTAAGTATGATGAAAAGGAAGAGGTGGTAAATATGTGTAAGGCATGGGATGATCATAAAAAGCGTGGCATTCAGGAGGGAATACAACAAGGAATGCAGCAAGGAATACAACAGGGAATACAGCAAGGAGTGCAACAAGGAAGATGCCTTGAAGTATATTCACTTGTTCAGGATGGTATATTAGAGCCCGAGGTGGGCGCAAAGAGAGTAAGTATGTCATTAGATGACTTCGCAGACGCAATGCAAAAAGCGGGCTACAAAATTCCTGAATTGGTGTAGTTTGATAGCTTAAAAGTATAACGGAAATTGCCCCGACCTATGTGTGTTGGGGCATGATTTTTATATGACAGGGGAAAGTAGATGTATCTTGTATCTGTATATTTTGACAAGACGGCAGAGCATATTTTACAACGATATATAAATAAAATAGCCGAGAAAACAGGTAATTCATTCATGACGGATAACAATGTGCCGCCACACATGACGATATCGGCAATAGAAGCCCGAAGTGAAAATGCTTTATTGGGAGCAATGGATAATCTGCGAAATTCACTTTCTAATGGGACGATTAGCATTGTGTCAGTGGGGCAATTGCTGCCATATGTATTTTATGCCACGCCGGTGCTTAACGGATATTTGCAGGATTTATCGGAAAAAGTATTTGATGAGGTGAAAAGCATTCCGGAATGTGCAGTGAGCAGATACTACAAGCCAATGAGCTGGCTGCCACATATTACACTTGGAAAGACACTGACAAAGGAACATATGCAGATGGCGTTTTCAGTAATGCAGGAAAGCTTTGTGCCCTTTGAAGCGACAATTACGGAGATTGGACTTGCCAGAGTTAATCCACATAGCGATGTGGTGCGATGGAAATTAAAACAGCAGCAATGAAGCCACAGATAAACCGGTTTTTTGAAAGGATAATAAACATGATAATAGATAGAGAACGAGTAAAAAACACATTCGCAGAATACACATCAGGGTACAACGCCACAGACCCAAAGATTAAGCTCAAAATAGACCATACCTATAGGGTAGCGGAGCTTTGCGAGCTGATATCAAGGGATTTAAAGCTTGATGAATATGAGACAGATGTGGCATGGCTCACAGGGATGCTGCATGATGTCGGAAGATTTGAACAGATTAAGCGCTATAACACATTTAACGATGCACAGTCTGTTGATCATGCCAATTTTGGAGCCGACCTGCTGTTTAAGGAAGGGCTTATCGACACATATGTGGATGGATTTCATGATGATAAATACGGCATAATTGTTGAAAATGCGATAAGAAATCACAGTGCTTTCAGAATAGATGAGAGGCTCGATGATTATACGGTTATGTTTTGCAATATACTAAGGGATGCTGATAAGGTGGATATTTTCAGGGTAAATGTAGATACTCCGGCAGAGGATATATATAATGTGACGACGGAGGAACTGAAAAATTCGCAGGTGAGTCCTGAGGTTATGGCAGCCTTTGATGAGAGGCATGCGGTACTTCGTTCCTGTAAAAAGACCGCGGTAGACCATGTGGCAGGGCACATTGCACTGACATTTGAGCTGGTTTATCCTATCAGCCTTCAGATAGCAAAGGAGAGAGGATATCTTGACAAAATGATGGCATTTGAGTCGGATAATGAGGTTACAGGAAAGCAGTTTGAAGAGATAAGAGCGAAGCTAAACGAATATGTGGCGTCAGTCAGACCATTATAGTGACTAATGCAGGGCAGATGAAAAATATAGGGGAAAGGGATATGGCAGGCTGATGGTTGATCATGTGAAGAAGCTTGCCAAAGCGCGTGGCTGCAAGGCAATAATATTGGATTCAGGTATGCCTCGAAAAGCTGCACATACATTTTATGAGAAGTATGGATTTGAGAAAAGCTGTTATGGGTTTGAGTTGTTTTTGGAATAGCAGGTAGCTGAAATATAAAAATATAATGACAAGCTTACTTCTGTGTGCTACAATCAACTCAAAGCATTATATTTCTGTAAATACGACACCACAGCATATTTTTCCGGTGTGTATCACTTTGAAGAGGGCAGACCACTTCGCATTTTTCGACAAAGACATGGAAATTTTCAATGCTTTATGTTACCAGTTAATAGCAGGAAAATTGAAATGTCAGATGTGAAAACATTGCGAGAAAAGCGGGGTGTGGGGATTTTGCCGGCTTTTATATTAGCATACAGTATTTTAATTCGATTTCGAATTTCCCTGCTCACACAAGAAGAGGAGGTTAATTTGGGTACAAAGGACTCGAAGGCGAAGGAGTATTTGTCAGACAATACGAGGTTCAGTGAAATCTGCAATTATGTATTGTTTGACGGTGAGAAGGTTATCAAACCGGAGAATTTAAAGGAATGTGACACCACAGAGGTGTTATCAGTTTTCGGTATTGATAGGAAGCAGATTGTTAAGCAGAAATGGAGAGATTTGCTAAAGGGGGTGTCTGTAAAATATACAGAATCAGTATACATCGTACTGATGGGGATAGAGGCACAGACAGATGTTCATTATTCGATGCCGGTTAAGACCATGATTTATGATGCCATGAATTATGGAGAACAGGTCAACGAGGCGAAGAAGCAACATCAGAAAAACAAAGATTATAAATCATCAGATGAGTTTTTATCAGGGTTTACACTTGAGGATAGGCTGACACCGGTGATTACAATTACATTATATCTTGGAACAAAAAACTGGGATGGTCCAAGAAGTCTTGTTGAGATGATGCCTCATATGGACGAGAGATTTCGGCCATTTATCAACGATTACAGGATTAATCTGTTGAATCCACTGGAGATTACGGATTTTTCCAAGTTCAAAACAGGTCTGAAACCACTGTTTGAAGTGCTGAAAAATGCGTCAGATGAGGGAAAGCTGAATGATTTAATTACAAAAGACGAAACCTTTACAAGGGTTGACGTTGAGACAGTAGCAGCTATCAATCTATTTGCAGGAACTGACATTAAGTATGATGAAAAGGAAGAGGTGGTAAATATGTGTAAGGCATGGGACGATCATAAAAAGCGTGGCATTCAGGAGGGAATGAAACAGGGAAGATGTCTTGAAGTATATTCGCTTGTTCAGGATGGTATATTAGACCCTGAGGTAGGGGCAAGTAGAGTAAGTATGTCATTAGATGACTTCGCAGACGCAATGCAAAAAGCAGGCTACAAACTTCCTGAGATGGTGTAGTATAATAGCTTAAAAGTATAGAAATTGCCCCAACTGATTTGTGTTGGGGCATGATTTTTATATTACAGGGGGAGTAGATGTATCTTGTATCTGTATATTATACCATGTAGGTGATTAATAGATATTTGCAGGAATTTATTTTGAATATGAAAAGGAATAATTGATGAATTATATAGGTACACAGAATTTTGAAACGAAACGATGCTTTTTACGAAGAATCAAACTATCCGATTATACTATGATGTATGAAAATTGGGCTAAGTATGATGAAGTTTGCAGATACTATCCATTTAATCCTGTTGATGACATAGAAATATATAGGGACAAGGTAAAGCATTGGATATCTAATTATGAGTCGGATTCATATTTTCATTGGGTAATTGAGTGGAAAGAAACGGGAGAATTGATAGGAACAATTAATTTGGGAAATGTGGAAGAAGCATGTCATATGTGTGATACATGCTATATGCTGTCTCCCGGATTTTGGAATAAAGGCATTATGACAGAAGTATTGGAGGCTGTCTTAGATTATGCCTTTGATAGAGTTGGATTTAACAGAGTTCAGGCAGAAGTATTCTATGGAAATGATGCTTCCTCTGCGGTATTAAAGAAATGCGGCATGGTGTTAGAAGGCATTGCCAGACAAAAATATTATAAAAATGGTGAGTATATCGATACTGCTTTATGGGCAATTATTGTAGGTGATAGGTTATATTGAGACAAGAACTGATATTAAGTATGATGAAAAGGAAGATGTGGTAAATATGTGTAAGGCATAGGATGATCATAAAAAGCTTGGCATACAGGAAGGAATACAACAAGGCAGATGCCTTGAAATATATTCACTTGTTCAGGATGGTATATTAGAACCTGAGGTAGGCGCAAGTAGAGTAAGTATGTCATTAGATGACTTCGCAGACGCAATGTAAAAATTAGGCTACAAACTTCCTGAGATGGTGTAATAATTAGAACAAGGATGTTGATAGTAAATATCAATGTCCTTGTTTCTTTGTAGAGCTGTTATGGGTTTGAATTGTTTTTGGAATAGCAGGTTAATAAAGTGAAATTGAAAAATTTGGATCCACACCAAATCAGCATAGTGTCATTGACATTTTGCCAATGTGTAGTATAATACTTATACAAGAGATTGCCAGTTTGTCCTCCGGTGTCCTTCGGACCCGGGGGCTTTTTATATATAGGAGGTACCATGGCAGATAAATCATACAAAAAGTATTAAAAATTTCTCCGTTTTAGGGATTGTACGTGCCAAAGATGGCGCCTATACTTATGGAACTAATGATGCATACGCCATAGCTATAATGTTTGCGCTATTACTAAGCAAATCCGACTTAAAGGACTTTATTTCATCTATGAGAACTGCTTTTGGCAAACTTCAAAAACAGTTACATACCATTTCAGCCACAGATATCATGTCCATAATGGGTTATGATGCAAATTGGACGAACTTAGCAAACTTAATATAATATACATTTTGCCAGAGACACTGACCTCTGGCTTTTTTATTAAAACACCAGCATGGAAAGGGTTAGGCACTGTTAACATCAAAAGCTATATTCTGTGTAGCTGAAATGACAAATAAAAAAAATAAAGCAAAAAGTTTTAAAACTTGCAAGCAAAAGGGATCGAATCCGTACTTAATAAATAAAAGAGGGTTGTAATGGACGATAGAGAAATAATTAAACTATATAATTGCCGATCCGAGGATGCATTGCTAGAAACAGAGAAGAAATATGGGAAACTTGTATCATTTATAATTGGCAGGCTGATAAAGAATCAGTTAGATGTTGAAGAATGTACAAATGATACATATTTAGGTGTCTGGTTTACGATTCCCCCAAAAACACCAGATAACTTGAAAGCTTATATTTTAAAAATTGCAAGGAATCAGGCGCTAAAAAAGTATGAACATATTCATGCGGCAAAAAGAGATATAGATATGTGTTTGCCATATGAGGAATTGAGTAATTATCTGGCGAAAGCGGGAGAAGAAGATTGGGAAAATAATGAATTGAAAGATATTGTTGAGGATTTTTTGGAATCGTTGCAAAAACCTCATCGACAAGTTTTTGTATTAAGATATTGGTACTTTATGTCGGTAAAAGAGATTATGAAATGTTGTAATATGAGCAAAAGCAAGGTCGAAACAATCTTATTTAGAACAAGAAAAAAGCTGAGAGAACAATTAGCGGAAAGGAAGTATTTATGAAAACTTTGAAATCAGATATTTTTTATGCAATGAATGAAATAAACGATAAATATATCCTAGAGGCTGCACAATGTTTAGAGCAAAAAAAAGAAAACGATATTTCCTTACAAAAGAATAGTAAACTATTTCATGAAAGTAACGCACATAGCCGTAAATGGTTGGCTCGCGTTGCAACTGCAATGGCGGTAAGTATCATTCTTTTTACAACAGGAGGAATTGCCAATGCAGCGACAGGAGAGAAACTGGTTCAATGGATTAATGGGCTGTTTGGTGCGGAATTAGTTACAGATGAAAACGAAGGATTGATCGGAAAAGAAGTCATAGATAATTCGAAATCGGAGATTACGCATGGTGAAGAAAGTAATACAGAGAATAATGCTGGGAACGTTATAACTGAAAGCCATATTATAAAGAGCGTTGCAGATGATAATATTGTGCTGCCATTATCTGTTTCTGAGTTTAAGGTGGAGAATGATACGACGCCTGAAATTATTATGACTAACGGAAGTATGGCAGTATTTTATCTGGAGGATTATGCAGGTTGGAATTGTAAAGCAGGGGATATATTAACCTTTTCGTTTGAAAAATATGAGTCAGATGTGGTTTCTAATCAGGTGCTGGTTATAGGATATATTAAAGATGGGGTTATGTATGACGGAGAAAGTTTTGGAAGTCTAAGCGGAAGTTACGAATTAAAAGTTAGAGAGGGGGGAGAATACAATTTATATATTATTAGCGCAACTTCCGATTATTTAACATTGAAACAAGGCACTATCAATCTTAGTAAATAGAGAGGAAAAGTCAAATGAAAAGATGGCTCTCCTATGTTTGTGTTTGTTTTTCTCTATTTCTGTTATTCCTGTGTCTGCTGCTACTACTGCTATTTTGAATTGGTACTTGGTTGATTCTGGCAAACATTTGGATTGGAAAGGGAGTACATCTTACCAAACTCAATTTAATTCTGCCGTAAGCACATGGAATAATTATAAATCCGGTGTTATTCGCAAAGACGCTTGGAATACGATTAACGATGTTACCATTTCTGATTACAATGAGGTAAGCTCAACTGCTGGAGTTACTTCTTCGGCTGGTACAATTAAGTTCAATACATATCAGATGGATAATTTTACATCTGCTCAGAAACGGAATGTATGCACACATGAGTTGGGTCATGCCTTAGGATTAGCTCATAATGCGAAAGGCGATGTTATGTATGCGTATGTAAGCTCAGTAACAAGTCTTTCTGCCAACGACAAGGCTTCCTATAACGCAAGTTATAAAAGATATTAAAGAAGGGAGGAATATCTATGAAATTTCAGTCTAAAACCAAAATTGGTATTTTTATCGGAGCTGTTGTGATTTTGCTGGTTATTGGTGTGCTGTTTTTTTGCATTGCGAAACCTTCAACTTCTGACGAAATTAAGACATCATATTTGAGAGGTACTTTTTCGATTGATTATAGCGATCTGAATGCAGTTGTAGGCGATGCTGATTATGTATTCGTTGGTACGGTCGCAAGTGAAGAAGGTACTGTTTATAAAGATGCTGTTACGGTTGAAACAGACGATGGAAAGACTCGTGAAGTTTCCGGCCCATACACAAATTATACTGTGAACGTCACAAAAAATATCAAAGGCAATTTAGTTACTGACACGGCTATCCCGATTCAAAAATCTGGCGGACTTTCGGAAGATGGCTCACAATATTTTGTTTATGAGGGTGATGAGCTTCCGGTTGTAGGAAATGAATATATCTTTTTTGCTTATGCCCAGCCGGACGGGTCATTGTTAATTTCCGGTCCTGTTTCTAACATGAGTGTATCTGACAATACAAGCGATATTGCTCCTTTTAGCGATTCAACGGAATATAGCGACATTGTAGATGCGTATAATAATCAAGTCGATTCTGGACGGACTAGGTTTACTTCTTCTTATGAGGCAAAATAAATTAAAATTGCAGGAAATGTAAGAATGCTTTCCGATAGCTATATGATACTTATAACTTCGGATCAATGCAATCCGAAGTTATTTTTAGGCGTTGAAGAAATGACTTGAACATGTTTATATTGCCCGATAGTATCTTAAAAGGCATATTTTGATATGCTTTTTGGATTCACTTTAGTAATCAGTGTAAAAAGATTGCAGTATGGGCGAATTTAACTCGGTCGCGGAAAAAATAGGGTTTATATTGAAATGAGCTTTGGAGAAAGATGCCAACTATTCCAGCACTTTAAGTTTCTCTGTCAAGTAAGAATATTTTCCAGTAACTATATAATACTTATTTTTTGGAGCATACATGTTTGGTATATGGTAATTAGAGCGATAGGAAAAAAAACAGGAGGGGTCAATATGATTAAGAAAGTCATTAGCGTGGTAATTGCAATATGTTTGATGTTTATTTCAACCATTGGAAGTTCTATTCAGCCGATATATGCAGCATCATCGGCTCGGATTAATCCGGATGATATGTTGACAGTGCTGAACGATATAACAGTAGCGGGACAGTCATGGGAGAATATTGGTTTTGATTCGGAGGATATTGCCAATATAATGCAGATGCAAAGGAAAGATGACTCATATTATGCGTCGTTGAACACGGACATAGCTAGATTATCAGTAGAAACAGTAGAAACAAAGGCATTAGAAAACGCAATAGCAGGGCAAGGGTATATTCAATCTTATGCACAGAACGGTAATCCGCCAGCAACCCCACAAGAACAGAATGAAAGGATGCAATATGTTACACAAGTAGCATTAGAGAGATATGGTAATACATATAACACAGCAGATTTTAACAAATATGTACTTTATCTTTATATGTCCCATTATATAGACAATCCTAATTATACTAAAGAAAGTCCAGGATTTGATAATATATATGCTTATGTTATTACTTCAGATGATATTACAGCATATGAGAATTTTATAGCACAAAGTAAGTTTTCTATGTTCTCTACAAATCTGGTTAATTTTATGGATGAGTTCAAGTCTGCGGTAAATAATTCGTCAGACATTCTAACCGCGGTGGATGAGGGAAAAGTTATATCCATAAATACCGCAAATGCGATATATGGTTTATCTACGTTTGATCCGGAAAAAACCGCATCAAGAGCAAAGTTAATTGCCACTTCATTTAAGGATCACTATGAGAGTACGGCTTCTGTAAACGAATTATTAAATGCAATATATGTAGATTTGGAGCCGGAGGATGTCAGCCAACAGTATATTGATGCATGTGTTACGGGATTTTTAGGAGTATTGGCAGGAACAACAACATTATTTGGCTTCGGTATGTCAATATCGCTATGTTATTATAACGTGTATGCAAATTTGTACGATAAGGCAAAGCTAACAGTATTGCATTATTCATTGTCAGGAAGAGTGGCTATCAGGCTTGATGAACTGATTTGGGGCTAAGTTATGAACGACGACAATGAAAATGTGTTGATTATTGCATATAACTTGTTCTGCACCATACTAATACCAGCAGTAATAGTATTGACAGGAATTTGGTCTTTGGAGTCGGAGAGCGATTTCACACATGGACGAACAGGAGGATTGCCGATTGGGGCATTGACTGTATTCGTTCCAGAGGTTATATTTGGTTTGAAGTGGAAAATGAAAAGGGCGTTTACAATTCCATGCTGTATTGCGTGGTGTATCTTCCTTCTTAAGATGGCACATTATTTCTTTGCTGTGGTTACAAATGCACCAATTACATATTATGGAGCGGTGTGCATTGTGCTGTCTGGATTAATGTGGAGTATAGTCATGGAATTGAAGCAGGAATTAAAAGAATACCTTTTGGGGTTTCCACAGGAATATTGGCTTGTTCCGTGTTCTAATAGTTCGAGATATAACAAGGTGTTTCGCTTTATATGGTTAGTAGGCGTCGTTTTAGGAACGATATTTTTATTAATGATTAAATGGGGATGAGTCTTTGATAAAAGTTATATTTTATTTTTTGCTTGTAAGTATAGGAGCAGGTTTGGTGCAGATGAAAATACCGCTGTTTGGTCGTCATAGCAAGCGGTGGGAAGAACAAAATTATGCACAGCGGTTTGGCGGTATCTTTTTTCCGACATTCATTGCGCTTGTAGTTATCTTTTTATTTAATGAGTATAAGACGGCTCAATTACCCACTTTGAATGAAGAAATGCTGATGAATGGAGCGGAGTATTGTTTGGTAACTGATCTGAATGAGATAGGAGATGCGGATTATGCTTATGAGATAAAAAGCGGAAGCTCACAAGAGGAGATTTGCGGAATTATATCAAGTATATGTATAGACTTAAAAAGGGAAGATGATTTTGTAAATGTCAGATATGAAAACGGAGAATATATTATCATCAACAATGGCATAACAATAGGACGGGCTGTCATAAATGACAAAGCAACAACAGATTTGTTGAAAATATACTTTTGCAACTAAAAGTGGATGAGCGTTTCAGTGTAACCTTTAGGCGAGAATATCAAAAAATACAAAAAAATACAATTTATTCGGTTGACCAAATGATACTTTTGTCATATAATCTAATCAAAAATAGTAATAATTACTAATTTAACTGGAGATTATTAGCAGGAGGTACCTATCATGGACAAGAAGATTACAGACAGCATTATTTACATCGGTGTGGACGACAAGGACATTGATTTATTTGAGAGCCAGTATGTTGTTCCAAACGGTGTTTCATACAACTCATATGTGATTATGGATGACAAAATTGCAATCATGGATACAGCAGATGCAAGAGTTACGGATAAGTGGTTTGCCAATTTGAGAGAGGCGCTCGGCGACAGAAAGCCGGATTATCTCGTTGTTTCCCATTTGGAGCCGGATCATGCTTCCAATATCCAGAAGGTTGCAGAGACATATCCTGATATGCAGATTGTAGGTAATGCAAAGACCTTTAACATGATGGGACAGTTTTTCGATATAGACTTAACGGACAGAAAGGTTGTAGTGGCAGAGGGAGATAAGCTTTCTCTTGGAAAGCATGAGCTTACATTCGTCATGGCTCCTATGGTTCACTGGCCGGAGGTTATGATGGAGTACGAGTCAACAGACAAGGTGCTTTTCTCAGCAGACGGCTTTGGTAAGTTTGGTGCGCTCGATACTGATGAGGACTGGACATGTGAGGCAAGACGTTATTACTTCAATATTGTTGGAAAGTATGGTGCTCAGGTGCAGGCAGTTCTCAAAAAGGCAGCAGGGCTTGACATTGAAAAGATTTGTCCTCTTCACGGACCGATTCTCACAGAGAACCTTGGCTTCTACATAGATAAATACAATACATGGAGCAGCTATCAGCCTGAGGATGAGGGAATCCTTGTGGCAAGTGCTTCTATTCACGGTAATACAAAGAAGGCAGCAGAGCTTTTAGCAGAAAAGCTCAAGGCTGCAGGCGTAAAGGTTGCATTTACAGACCTTTGCAGGGATGATATGGCAGAGGCTGTTGAGGATGCGTTCAGATACGACAGGCTTGTGCTCTGCGCATGCACATACGATGGAGGCATTTTCCCACCAATGGAGGATTTCTTACATCATCTCAAGGCAAAGGCATATCAGAATCGTAAGATTGCATTCGTGGAAAACGGTTCATGGGCTCCTACAGCAGCACGCCAGATGAAGGCTATTGTTGAGGGCTTCAAGAATATTGAGTGTGTTGAGCCGGTTGTTACAATTAAATCTACTCTCAATGAGGCATCTGAAAAGCAGATGGATGAGCTTGTTGCAGCACTTACCAAATAGAATAATTCATGTGCATGGATTAGATGATATAGACTAGATGACATGGATTAGATGATATAGATCAGACATAGTGTAATACGGCATAGTATATATGGATCAATGAAGACCCGGGCGTTTGTCCGGGTCTTTATATTAAAGGTAACTATTCAGAATCACTCCCACTCACATTCACAAAACCGCACGATACTCGTGCTTTGTCTACAAAAGTGTATATAAATGTGCTATCATACAATCAAAGAAAAAGCCATAATAGTACAATGTCAAATGAGGTAAACTATATGCAGCAGAGAATTACTATAAATCTTAACACAGATAGCAAAACAACCGACAAAACCACTATTCTTGAATACTGCCGCAGTCACGGCATTGCAGGGATAGAAACACCGTGCGGTGGAAAAGGCACCTGCGGCAAGTGCAAGGTGACGGTGACAAAACCATACTATAAGGACGTGCTGGCCTGTCAGACGAAGATTTGTGACGGTATGGAAATTATTGTTGGGAGAAAAGAAAGCACCGGAACCAAAGAAGACAGCATGGTTGTTCTGACAAATGGAGGAAATGTATCGGAAAAATTTAATGAGCATGTAAATGAGCATGTGAATAGGAATGTTGTCTTGAAGGAAGAGACTGCAAATGAATCTGAAAAAGTCGAATCAAATGAAGACACTCTGGTGGCCTGTGATATCGGAACCACAACAGTAGTCTGTTATCTGATTGATAAAGAGACCGGGCAGATTATCTCAACCAGAAGCGGTGCCAATCCACAGCGCAGCTTTGGAGCAGATGTACTTTCCAGAATTGATGCGGCAGCGAGGGCGGATGATAACGATAAAGCGAATGGCGGCCTGCAGATGATGCAGACACAGATAGTGTCCCTGCTTAACGGCTGGATATCAGAAATGCTCACGGAATGTGGCAGAACTAAAGTAAGCCGGTTTTCAGTTGCCGGAAACACAGTTATGTGTCATCTGCTTATGGGAATTTCACCGGAAAAGCTTGGCAAGGCACCGTTTATGCCGGATGAATATTTTGGCAGGGAATTTAATCCTTTGGATATAGGACTTGAAAATTGTCAAACCATGATTATATTTCCGGCTGTATCAGGCTTTGTAGGCGGAGATATTACAGCGGGTATGATGGAGACAGTGAACTGCAACGAGCTGACACTATATCTGGATATCGGAACAAACGGTGAGATGGCGCTTGGAATAGGCGACAGATATGTGTGCTGTGCCACGGCGGCAGGACCGGCTTTTGAGGGTTCGCAGATTGAGCTGGGCATGCCGGCGTCTAAGGGAGCCGTGGATAAGGTATGGCTGGAAGGGCGCAGAATTAAGTATTCGGTTATCGGAAATGACAGACCAGTGGGACTGTGCGGTTCGGGGCTTATCGATGCGCTTGCCGTTCTTCTGAAAGCCGGAATCATAGATGAAAACGGCACGATTTTAAGCGGACAGGAGCTTCCTATACTGTTTAGGTCGTATGTGTTTGAGGTGGAAGCGGAGGAGACTGCACAGAGCACAGAGTCCTCTCTCGTCGTTCATATTGCACCGGGAGTCTACATTACGCAGGAGGATATCAGGAAGCTGCAGCTTGCGAAGGGCGCGATAGCCGCCGGAATAGAAGTATTGTTTAAGGAATATGGCTGTAAGCCCTGTGATTTGGATGTTCTCACATTTGCAGGAGGCTTTGGAAACTACATTGACAAAGCAAGTGCGGCGGCAATCGGACTGTTTCCACCAGAGCTTTTGGACAAGGCAAAAGAAGTGGGAAATGCGGCAGGAAACGGAGCTGTTTCGGCAGCTTTATCGCAGGAAGCCTGGGAAAGAGCACTGGAGATAAGCGGAGACATGCGTTACATCGAGCTGGCATCGTATCCGCATTTCGATGAAATGTATGTGGAGCATATGAATTTTTAAATAATTGAAAAAAATATATTTTTACTTTATTGTTGAAGAAAATTGTCATATAATGACTTCGGGTGAGATTATATTTTATAAAAAAGCTGATAGGGTGATCAGCATCAGGAGGAATATTAATGCGTAAAACAAAAATTATCTGTACTATTGGACCGGCCAGCGAACATGAGGACGTCCTCACCAGGATGATAAAGGCAGGTATGGATGTTGCCAGATTAAACTTTTCTCATGGCTCACATGAGGAGCATCAGGGCAAAATAGATTTAATAAAGAAGGTAAGACAGAAGCTTCATATGCCAATCGCAATCATGCTTGACACAAAGGGACCTGAGTATCGTATCAAGACCTTTGAGAATGGCAAAATAGAGCTCAAGGATGGAGATACTTTCACACTTACCACTGACGATATTGTAGGAAATCAGGAGAGAGTATCAGTAAACTATGAGAAGCTTATCAAGGATTTAAAGGTTGGTGACCGTGTACTTGTTGCGAACGGAATCATTATTCTGCAGGTCAGAGAGCTTAAAGGAAACGATGCAATCTGTGATGTTATCGCAGGCGGTACACTTTCAGACAGAAAGAGCATGAACTTCCCGAATAAGGTCATGAAGCATGCATTTTTAAGCAAGCAGGACAAGGATGATCTGCTTTTTGGTATAAAAAACGAGGTGGATTATGTTGCCGCATCATTCGTTTCTACGAAGCAGGATGTAGCTGATCTGAGAAGCTTTTTGGATGAAAACGGTGGAGAGGACATTGAAATCATCGCAAAGATTGAGAACCGTTCAGGTGTAGATCATGTGGAGGAAATCTGTGAGATAGCAAATGGAATCATGATAGCAAGAGGAGATCTCGGTGTTGAGATTCCGGGAGTTGAGGTGCCGGCAATACAGAAGTATCTTATCAACAAGTGCCGTATGCTTGGTACACGCGTAATCACAGCAACAGAGATGCTTGAGTCCATGATTCACAATCCGCGTCCTACAAGAGCTGAGCTTTCGGATGTAGCCAATGCTGTATACGACGGCTCATCAGCTATTATGCTTTCGGGAGAGTCTGCAGCAGGTAAATATCCTGTAGAGGCTGTAAAAAATATGGCAGAGACAGCAGAGTATACAGAAAAGCAGATAAACTACGGCAAGAGATTTGCCAATGCGGATTTCCAGACAAAAAGCATAGTTGACGCTATTTCACATGCTACATGTGCCATGGCAATAGATGTGGATGCGAAATGTATCGTAGTCAGCTCATTGACAGGACGTACAGTGCGCATGGTCAGCCGTTTCCGCTGCCCTGTTGATATAATAGGCATGACAACCTCTGAAAAGGCATGGCGCAAGCTGAACCTGAGCTGGGGGGTAAAGCCGGTTCTGTGCGAGGAATACAACTCAATGGAGGTTATGTTCTACAATGCGATGAACGAGGCAAAGAGTGTCATGAAGCTCAAAAAGGGTGATCATATAGTGCTCACAGGAGGTCTTATCAATGGTAAGACAGGCAACACCAATGTAATTAAGGTTGAGACAGTTTAGTACATTTATACTATTGATTAAATCGTATATATGTCATATAATTCTTAACGGTTAATAAAAACAATAAATTTAAAATAAACAATTTCGAGATGAAGTTTGCAGGAAAACGGCAGCGATTTTACTTTATCAAAGCCTACCGAAGGAGTAAAACTCTCAGGTGCCGCAGCAGGCGGTGCAACTGTAAATGGATCGACTCTCTGGAGACACCCGCTTGGCGGGGGCCGAAGGTGCAACGTACGAATAGGAAGCAGTGGGAGTGCAGTGACTATGAATATATCATGGCACAGGCTGCTTCTCGTACGAATCTCTCAGGCAACAGGACGGAGAAGATATTGGACAGATATTCTTAAGATAATCTTCTTAATCCCATGTATCAGACTGTATATACAGCGTATATGGGGTTTTTTATTTCAATTCACGTAAGTGCTGCTAAGCCTGCTTTTTCAATTGTTTCCGGATGAAATTATTTATATCAATAGTATTTGCTCAAAACACAAAGACTTTGTGTTTAGATAAAAAAGAGAGGCAGGAGTATTTCAATGTGGAACACAATCAACATTTTTCTTAAAGCAGTGGACGATTTCGTCTGGGGAGTGCCGCTCATGGTGCTCATCATGGCAGGAGGTATAATGCTCACAGTTCGTCTGGGGCTTCTTCAGATGAGAAAGCTTCATTTGGCACTAAAGTGGATGGTCAAAAATGAAGAGGGCGGCGATGGCGAGATTACGAGCTTTGGCGCACTCTGTACCGCGCTTAGCGCAACAATCGGAACCGGCAACATAGTCGGTGTAGCAACTGCAGTCGGTGCAGGAGGACCGGGAGCACTTTTCTGGATGGTGCTTGCAGCCTTCTTTGGCATGGCAACAAAGTATTCAGAGGGACTTTTGGCTGTAAAATATCGTGTCATCGGCAAGGACGGACATAGTCTCGGCGGACCATTCTACTACATAGAGCAGGGAATGGGTACAAAATGGAAATGGCTTGCAAAGATATTTGCATTTTTCGGCGTATGCGTTGGACTTTTCGGAATAGGAACATTCAGCCAGGTAAACGGAATATCAAGTGCTGTAAACAACTTTTTTGACCCTAAAAACCAGCATACAGTAAAGGTTTTACCGTTCCTTGGTGAGTATTCATGGTCAGTTGTCATTGCTTCGCTTGTACTGGCATTCTGCGTGGCAGCAGTGCTTATCGGCGGAGTAAAGCGTATTGCAAGTGTCAGCCAGATAATAGTTCCTTTCATGGCTGTTATATATATTGTATTTGTGCTCGTGCTTGTGGTATGCAATATCACAGCGGTTCCGGCAGCGTTTGCTACAATAGTAAAGGCAGCGTTTTCACCGAAGGCCATAACAGGCGGTGCCGTGGGAAGCTTTCTTGTTGCAATGCAAAAGGGTGTTGCCAGAGGAATCTTTTCAAACGAGGCAGGACTTGGTAGTGCCCCGATTGCAGCGGCAGCAGCCCAGACAAAGGAGCCTGTACGTCAGGGACTTGTCAGCATGACAGGAACCTTCATTGATACAATAGTTATATGTACACTTACAGGACTTTCCATCGTGCTCACAGGCGCATGGCAGGTTGATGGACTCGAGGGCGTGCAGGTTACTACGTACGCATTCCAGAATGGTCTTCCTTTACCGAAAGAGTTATCAGCATTTGTACTTATGCTGTGTCTTGTATTTTTTGCCTTTACAACTATACTCGGTTGGGATTATTATAGTGAGCGGTGCTTAGAGTATTTGAGTGGCGGAAGGATGAAATATGTAAAGGTTTATCGCTGGATATATATACTTGCAGTTTTCATCGGACCTTATATGACTGTAAGTGCGGTGTGGACTATCGCTGATATCTTCAATGGTCTCATGGCTCTGCCAAATATGATAGCGCTGTTTGCTCTTAGTGGTGTTGTTGTTAAGGAGACAAGGCATTTCTTCGAGCGACATAGAAATGGAGAAATCGAGGATTAATTATGTTTTATATTTTGCGACATGGAAGAACAGATTGGAATGAGGAGCACAGACTGCAGGGTGAGGTGGATATCCCACTCAACGAAACCGGCAGGCAGATGGCTTACGATGCCGCAGAAAAATATAAGGATATAGATTTTGACATATGCTACTGCTCCCCACTTAAGAGAGCACAGGAGACGGCAAGGATTTTTCTTGCAGATAGAAACCCTGCAGTAGAGATTATCACTGACAACAGGCTTCACGAGATGTGCTTCGGTGATTATGAGGGAGTGAAGAATATCAGGCAAAAGCCCGAATGCCCTGTCTACCTGCTCTTTGAGGAGCCGGAAAAATATGTGGCAAAGGACGGCGCAGAGAGTTTTGAGGAGCTATATCACAGAACAGGCGAGTTTATAGAGCAGGTGCTGAGACCGCAGCTTGAGGCAGGCAAAAATGTGCTTGTCGTGGGACACGGTGCAATGAACTGCAGCATAGTCAATCAGTTTCGCGGCACACCTATAAAGGATTTCTGGAAGGATATGCAGGGAAACTGTGAGCTGCTTAGGGTTGAATAAATTATTACTTATAGGACATTTTCTAAACAAATTTAGAGGATGTCCTATTTTACGTTATAGGAACAGCTGAAAGTCATTAGTGCGTAGATTAAAAACTGTTATTTGAATCATTTTTACTGATTTTATGTCGTCGCAATTTGTTAGGAATTTGTTGTGTTTCGACAAATTTCGTTGACAAGTCACTATTGATTTGATACGATTTATCTATTAAAGTAATTATTTTTTAGTGTGCAGAACATATAGTTCCACGCAAAATATAAATATTGGGCAGGTGGAACAACCATGGCAAGATATAAAGTTAAGGGTAAGGATTGCCAGCTTAAAGTAAAAGTTAAGCTCTCTTTTAAGGAAGAAATTGATGAACGTCAATTAGATTTCTTCTCTAGTAAATATATAAGAGGTCTTTTGAAAGTACAGGCAAAAAAGAAAAACTGTATAGAATTCTATGGTCCTATTGGAATCAGTTTGTTTGACAGGCTTAAGAAACCAATATCAAAGTATGATTTTTTCTTCATTATGGAGCAGGTTGTAGATATAACACAGAAAGCCAATTTGAATTCATTGATATTGAGAAACGTCGTCTGGGATATACATTATGTCTTTATTAATGAGACAACCAAGGAACTACAATTTATATATTTGCCTCTTACTAATGATAAAAAAGAAGCTGATGTATTAAGGTTTATGGAGCAGATTATATATGCTTCGAAAACAATGGAGGAGGCAGATACAGAATATATATCGAGATATGTATATTTTTTGAAATCTCTGACATCCTATGAGGCTGAAAAAATTGAAAAATACATTTTTAGTGAAGACAGAAGTGTTGTAAATACAATTAAGCGGCACAATGTCGGACAGAGTGGATTTATTACAGATAAGCCACAGCATTATTATGAACATTATGGCAGGGGCAATGCAGATGAAGAAGCAACTGGACTGCTTGCAGATGAAGACACGGGATTACTGAATAATTATGACGAAGAAGCAACGGGGTTGTTGGATACTCAATGTGAACAGATACATTATGCGTCAATGTACAGATTGTTGACGAATGAAACATTTTTGATTAATAAACCAGTTTTTAGAATTGGTAAAGAAAAAAGTTATTCTGATTATTTTGTTGCTAACAATAATATGGTAAGCAGGAGCCATGCGGATATTATTGCCAGGGGTGGAAGATACTTTATTGTAGATCTTAACTCTAAAAATAGAACATTTGTAAATGGAACTCCGATACCGGCACAACAGGAAACAGAAATTCATGATGGAGACGCTATCAGGTTAGCAAATGAGGAGTTTGAGTTTAGGATTTAACCAAAGGAGAAGGAGAATGCATTTTACAGTTACAGCTGATACAGATATTGGCATCGCAAAAGAAACAAATCAAGACAGCGTGTTATTTAAGCATGGTACTTATTCTGGCGGAGAAGTGCTGATGGCTGTTATATGTGATGGAATGGGAGGTCTTGCAAAGGGAGAACTTGCAAGTGCAACAGTTATAAGGGAATTTTCAGAATGGTACAACAAGGAACTGCCCTATGAATTAGAAAATTTGGATTTGCATGTAATTGGTGGTAAATGGTCGCTCATGCTTAAGGATTTAAACATCAAGATTATCGAGTATGCCAAGAAAAATAATATTACGATGGGAACCACATTCACAGGGACATTATTTGTTGGAGACGAATATGTGACAGTACATGTGGGAGATACCAGACTCTATCATATAGGAAATAAGTTGGAGCAACTTACCTACGATCAGACATTTATAGCAAGAGAAATTAGAAAAGGCACCATGACAGCAGAACAAGCAAAGACTGATAAAAGAAGAAATATGCTCCTTCAATGTGTAGGTGCTTCAGAGATATTGGAACCAGAGGTGTTGGTTGAAAAGGTGGAAAAGGGAGCGTATATGCTCTGTTCAGATGGATTTAGACATGAGATTACGGAAAAAGAAATTGTGGAATCACTAAACCCTATCAATTTAATTAACAAAAATGCAATGCACTCTTATGCGAAATATTTAATTGAACTTGTAAAGCAACGAAATGAAAGGGATAACATTTCGGTTGTATTAATCAAGGCGGAATAGGGGGATGAGACGTGGCTGAAATAGGATCTGTTATTGATGGCAAGTATGAAATACTTACTGAAATAGGACATGGGGGTATGTCCGTTGTTTATCTGGCTATGGATACTCATCTCAATAAACAGTGGGCAGTAAAGGAAATTAAAAAAAAGGAAGCGGGAAAAATGATGAAATAGTTGTAAACAGTCTTCTTGCTGAGGCAAACATGATGAAGCGACTTGATCATCCATCCCTTCCAAGAATAGTAGATATTATAGATAATGGTATTACTATTTATGTAGTAATGGACTATATAGAAGGTGAGTCACTAGATAAGATATTGGCAGAATATGGTGCACAGCCTGAAGAATTAGTGATTGGATGGGCTAAACAGTTATGTGATGCATTATCATATTTGCATTCGCAGAAGCCTCCGATTATATATCGTGATATGAAGCCTGCAAATGTCATGTTAAAACCGGAAGGCAATATAAAAATTATTGATTTTGGTATAGCTAGAGAATATAAGGAGCAGAGTCTGGCGGATACAACAGTGCTTGGAACAAAAGGATATGCACCACCGGAACAGTATAGCGGTCAGACAGATGCAAGATCAGATATTTATGCTCTAGGAATGACAATGCATCATCTTCTGACAGGCATAGATCCTAGAACCGGAGAAGCATATGCTCCAGTAAGAATGTGGAATCCGGAAGTTTCAGAAGGCATGGAAATGATAATAGATAAGTGTGTTCAGCCGGCAGCAGAACATAGGTATCAGAATTGTCAGGATCTTTTGTACGATTTGGAACATCCTGAGTTAATTACAAGAGATTATAAAAGGAAACAGAAAAGAAAATTAAACTGTTTCATAACATCAGTTATATTGGCGGTTGTAATGGTTATATCAGGAGTAGTGTGTAACATCGTTTCAACAAGAATGAATAATAGTGATTATGAAACATTGATATCAACTTCAACAGCTTCATCGTTGGATGACAAGATAAATAATTATAAAAACGCAGTTGAAATATATCCTGGCAGAACTGAAGCATATGTCAAGATGATAGAAGCGTATCAGGATGAAGGAACTTTCAGTAAACAGGAGAATGATGATTTTTTAGCTGTATATAATGCAAATAAAGATCAATTAGATGCGACAAGCTCTGATGTGTCGGAATTAAATTACATAATTGGTATGCTTTATTTCAATTACTATACAGAAAATAATGATGGTGATTATAGCTTTTCGACCAGAGTACAGAAAGCCTATCCCTTCTTCAATGAAAATTATCAGAGTGCAACAGGATTTGAAGAGCAGACCATGTCAGACTGTTATTACCAGATATGTTCTTTTTATAAAAAGTACATATTAAATACGACCACAGTGGAAGAAGCATCTAAAGAGAATTATGATGAGATTTTTACAGTGATAGATGACGCTATTAACTCTGTAAAAGATGCCGGTGCATATGATCAGCTGACATTATATAACAGTGTGTTTATGCTTCTTTATGATCAAAGAGCAAGTATGGCTCAGGTTAATGTTGATAGACAGAGAATATTGGATTTGTATGATGATATATACAAAAGAACAAATGAACTGACAGTACAAAAAGAACAGTCAAAAGTACTTCAATCAGAGATTCTTGATAAGTATGAAACATACAAAGAAGCAATTGAAAGAACATACACTAATATAGAGGAAAGGAAGTAAAAATGGCAGAGATATTACATACACTTTCAATTATCTCATTTGTTTTAGCTGTATTGTTTGTGGTAATAGCAATTATATTTTGGTTTGTTTTTAAAATACCAGATGTAATTGGTGACTTGTCAGGTCATAATGCCAGAAAATCAATTGCTCAAATGAGGCAGAAAAATGAGAAAACAGGAGATAAATCGTATAAGGCAAGCAAGAAAAATCTAGATAGAGGAAAACTGACTGGAACTATGGATGGTATTGGCGAATCTGGGAATAAGAATGAAGAAACTGGGTTGCTGAACGAGAATTTAGCGAAAGAACGAGAAATTGAAGACACGGGGTTGTTGGTGGATCAGGATGCGACTGGTTTACTTGATGAATCAGGAGAAACTGCTTCATTGGGGAATGAGGACAATGTCAGAAATCGTATGCCATCTTCTGTGACTATGAAAATGCTGGAAGAAGTAATCATGGTACATACGGACGAGGTGATTTGATGAGTGGACTGTTGGGATATGGAATATTGATATATCTTTATTTAATAAAAAAGAAAACAAGGAAGACTCAGAGAAAATGCATAAGAGAGTAATCATACAAATAGAATGGAGGAATTAACGAATGAAGGAAATGAGCAAAAGGAATTGCCGAAAGAGGGGATTGGCATTCATTATGGCGTTATTGATGATTGTATCAATATTCCCATCAGCTGGAGTAACAGTAAGCGCACAGACGGATGAGCACCAGGGCTTTGTGACTATTACGGTAACAGATGCAGATGGTGCTGCTATTAATGGTGCTACAGTTACATACACAATTAAGGAAAAGGAAAATGGTACTAATAATTTTCAAACAATCAATCAAAGTGGCGAAACAGACAGTTATGGTACTATTGAAGTGTTAGAGGCATCTAATTATTATGATGATCTTACTATTACAGCATCAGTATCAAAAGAAGGATACACGACAGATACAACTACTATAAATGAAGCAGATATAACTTCTAATACGCAAGATTTTTCTGTAAAATTAACAGCTGAATCTAAACCAGAATCTACGCCAGATATTGAAGGAGTAAGCATTGAAGTGCTTAATGCAGATTATAACGGAGAGGCACAGAATTTAGTTAGCGTTTCAGTTGCAACAGAGAATGTAACTATTGAATATTCTAAGGATGGAAACACATGGGTGGATACTTGTCCGTCAGAGACCAATGCTGGTGAGTATCCTGTGTATGTGAAAATTACAAAAGATGGATACAGTACATATTTATCTGGCAAACAAACTGCGAAAATAAATAAAGGTGATATAACAGGAATAGACATTACAGCCAAAGAGGTAGAATATAAAGACGCGACAGAGCAGGAATTGGTTTTAATGACAGGTGCTTTTGATGAAAAGGATACTGTAATATGGTATGTAAATGATAAAAGCACAGGAAGTCAGGATATTCCTAAACAATTGGCAGTCGGTGAGTATAAAGTTAGATTAGTCGTAAAAAGAGATAATTATAATGATTTTGATAAGACTGTAACAGCTAAAATTTCAAATGCGAAAATTAATTTGGGAGATTTAAAAGTAACAGGATTAGATAGTGTTTATAACGGAAAGGCTAAGGAGGCAGTCAAAGTTGAAAATCAGGGAGATTACACATTATATTATCAGTTGGATGATGGAAGTCAGACTGCAAATCCAGATGCTTGGGATACAACAATTCCGACAATAACAAATGCTGGTTCTTATATCGTCTGGGTAAAAGCTACTAAACAATACTATGATGATAAAAATGTAGATGTTATAAAGGCAGAAAATGCAGTTGCACCATACAATGTATATCTGGCAAAGGCATCACAGGTAATATCTTTTGATAAATACACTGGAGAGGAAACTAGTGTTGAAATTACGCAGGCTGAAATGGAAGCCGGAAAAGAATTTATTTTTACAGCCACAGATAAAGAAAAAAAAGCTGGTGGAACGATTACATATAGTGTTGCCTTTGACGAAGGCGACGATGAAATAGCAGATATTGATTCGCAGACAGGAGTACTGGTTGTAAAGGGCGCAGGTAAAAAATGTTATAAATCATTATGAGGAAGTGTCTTTGGGAAATTTAAGAGAATTGATAGATTATTCTGTAACATATGAACATCCCGATGATGCCAGTGAGAATGAAAGCAACGATATCGAGAATGGCACTTATCAGATTTTACATAATATAAACAATCAGGAAACACTTGCTATGTTAAGTCTGATAATATTTCATCAAGGAAAGATAACAAGAAAACATGCTGAAACGATTTTGTTCCCGGAACTTGATATTTCAAACGCAATACGTGAACTGTTGGAATTAAATCTGATTGAAGAAACAGATGCTTATTATGAGCTAAAACATGCAAGTATCATTGATCAATGGGAAAAGCATATGGATGAATTTCAACAAATTAATACAGTTGTTTATGGACGGACAAAAAAATACTACCTGGGATATTTGGAAAGTTCTAATATTAGTGAGAGCAATGAAGCATGGATTAGACTATTATATTTGTACTCTAAAGTTGAGCCATTTGAAATAAAAAAATTGCTTCCACAATTAGAAAGCCAAATTATAATATCAATTTCCCCAGAAGATTCATGGGATTATATTAAACAGTTATATGACATTATCAAGGAAGATATACTGAAAAATAAGGCAGTAATCTTTAGACTACTTGAAATATGTTATAAATTGGAATTATATGCTAATGGCTATGAAATATTATGTTATTTAGAGAATTCCGGTCAGCTTTCCGAAAGTAAATTACTTTTTCTACATAAACTGCTGTATCTTTCAGCATTGGATCAGCATGAAACTGTTGTTGAATTATTTGAGAATATAAAGCCTGAAATATCTCTTGAATCACGTATTGGATTAAACATGATGCTAGCTTGTTTGAGTAGTTACAGGTATACGGGGCAAATTACAGAGTGCTTGAAAATACACAAAAAAATTCTGGCTACTCCTATATACAAAACATATGATGAATATGCAATTTTTCTTAGATTAACAAATATCTATTTGCCTAATAAAAAGGCTTTAAAATATGCTAAGCAAAGTGTAGAATTGCTTGATAAGCATAATAATGTATACCAAAAAGGAAAATCGCAGATTACTTATGCAAAACTATTGGCTGGATTAGGAAAAAATGACAAAGCTTTAAATGTTTTAAGGAAAGCTGAGGAATCATTAAAGAATCATGCAATACGTGGAAATATTTTATGGATTGATGAAGCAGATATATTAATGGATCAAGGAATTCATGACGATTATGTATGGGATTTACTGCAAAAATCTGAATTTACAGCTGTTATACCATATGACAAACTTGCAATAATTATAGTTAAACTTGCATGGTGTTATGAAAATGACCAATTTGCAAAAGCAAATCTTTTAATAGAAAGAGGTCAAAATCTAATTCCATTAGAGCCCGATCATCATATACATGCTTTGTTTTATTACAATGCATATGCTGTATTGAATAAATCTGGTGAAACAGAGAGAAGTCAAATTTATTATAAAAAAGCATATGCATTAAAAGAACATAGTCGCTACATAAAAGCACGTATAGATGAACCTAAAACAAAAGAAGAAAAAAATCGTATAAAACACCCGTGGTATATAATCTACTTATCATTCTGGAACCACGATATTGAAAATATTAGTGAATAAGCATAAAATGCTTATTCACTAATATAGGGATATATAAGTTCTTCTAAATAGCGTGTCACAATAGAATCCCAACAGACATATTTCATATAATAATCCATGTCGTGTAATGTTTCATTTAGCACGAAATGCTCCAGATAGGTTTCTATATAATTGAAAGAAGCTATTATTGAGAATATACCTGATCCGGCAAAGCGTACATTTAATTCGATAAAATAGTACTCCCCATTATTAACTTTAAAGTCTAAATTACAAAATCCAGGTAATTTATATAAATTACAGATATTCTTTGTGATTGCAATAATTGTCTCATCATAAACAATTTGACTTCTAAAAGCTGTGCCATCTTTAATCTCAATAGTTTTTCGAGGGATTATTAATTTGGGAACACCTTCTTTATCAGAAAAAACATCAACAATTACAGTATCTCCTTCTATATAAGGCTGCACAAAATAATCAGGATGAAAATGATTTTCTATATATTCAGCTTTTTCTAAGTCTACAATATATATTCCGAGACTGTTTACAGAATTTCTCTTACGAAAAATCACTTTCTTCTCATTAAACAGATTATCGCAAATACGGGGGACCTTTATGTTATTTTTCATTAACTCCTGTGTTGCTTTGAGTTTGTCCTTAAACAAAGCTACTGTTTCATAATCGGCTAAAAAGAATTTTGTTTTTACTTGATTAATATATTTGGAAAGTAATACCGCTTCTGCATCTGAAGCAGGTATTAGCAGGTCAACGTTTTCTTTTTCATTTACATCGTTTAAGAAATTGATATATTCCGCCTCCTGTGTTATAGGTGGTGCCTGATAATATTTATCAACAAGCAGACTTCCCGCACACTCCCCTTTTTTGTAAATATCAGAACCAATAACTATAATATCGTATTTTTCAATTCGACTTAATGCTTTAATAATTGATAATGAATTTGTACTATGTATATTGTTGATTTGTATGTTCATCTAATCTTCCTCCGAGGATAATTTCTTATTATCCTCGGAGGATTATATGAGAGTACAAAATATTACAGATATGATTGGCAATACGCCATTACTAAAAATAGACGATAATATAGAGTATTATGCAAAAATAGAAGGCAGTAATTTGTTTGGCAGTGTTAAAGATAGGGCAGCAAGATACTTAATGGAAAACGCATATAATGATGGAATAATAAAAAATGATACAGTTATTATAGAATCATCATCGGGAAACTTTGGAATTGCTTTGGCTGGAATGTGCAAAATAAAAGGCAATTCTTTTATATGCGTGGTTGATCCCAACATAACAGAGTTAAATAGGAAAATCATCGAATTATTAGGGGCTGAGATTGTTGTCGCTCGTAAGGCGGACAAAAATGGAAACTATGTGCAGGATAGAATACAGACTGTCAAAGAATATGTTACAAATCATACAAATGCATACTGGACAAACCAGTATGAAAATGAATATGTTTGGAAGGCATATTTTTCTTTGGGAGAAGAACTGTGTAATGAAATGGAAAAGATTGATTATTTATTTGTTGCAGTTAGTACTTGTGGAACTTTGGCAGGTACATCTCAAAAAATAAAAGAACAATTTCCAAATTGTAAAATTGTTGCGGTTGATATAGTCGGTTCGCAAATTTTTGAACAAAGCAACCGGAAGAAGCATATTTCAGGTATCGGAACTGGGCTAATTCCACAAAATTTGGTACATGCTAAATATGATGATTATATGATTATTGAGGAAGTGGATGCCATATCAGAGTGCAATAAACTGTTAACAAAGGGGATTGTTGTAGGTGCCTCAAGCGGGGCAGTAGCTTATGCCATTCAACATTATACAGGTTATTCAAATGATTTAGAGCCCAGAAAAATAGTTGGAATTTTTCCGGATAGGGGAGAAAGGTATTTAGACACAATATATGACAAAGAATGGTGCAATAAGATAGATACTGGGATTATAAATGTAGTCCAGCCAATAAAACAGTCTTGAAGTAGGTATTCTTCAAGACTGTTGAAACTACTATAATTGATTTGATATGTTCATGTTTTTACGGGGGTGCTTTGACTCAAGAATATCTTTCTGTTTTGACATAGTAACATGTGTATATATTTCTGTCACATTTATTGAACTGTGTCCTAGCATGGTTTGAATATAACGGATGTCAACATTTTCTTCTAAAAGAAGTGTGGCAAAAGAATGCCGGAACATATGAGGAGTAATATGCTGCTGGATATCTGCAATGTGACAATATTTGTTGATCATTTCTCTTGCGGACTGCTCAGATAAGCGGTTTCCGATATTGTTTACAAAGAAATATCCGCATGAGTGAATTTCAGCGTCGTATTCAGAATGGTATTTGTTCAGTGCAGTAATGACATTCTTATCACATATATGAATTAGGCGTTCTTTGGCTCCTTTTCCTTTAATCACAATAATATTGTTTTGCAGGTCTATATTCTGGTATGGTATTGTACAAAGTTCGGAGATTCTAATTCCTGTTGCGAAAAGCAGTTCAATAACAGCTATATCCCGGAGCGAGGTCTTTATTCTGTAGTTGCTAGAGGCATTGTGGTATTGCTCATATATCGTATTTAGTAATACCTCAATGGTATGTAAAGGAATTGTTTTGGGTAGTATGATTGGTTCCCGAAATCTTATTTGCAATTTGTTGAACGGATTCTGGTTAATTATTTCTTTATATTCGAGATAATGAAAAAGAGCTTTTAAACAAGCAATTTTTCGTTTTACAGTTTTGGGTGCATACTGTTGATGAAGTTTTGCAACATATGTTTCTAATGTGGCAGAAGTAAGATCTGAGGCTTCGGTTACGGAAATCTGTTCAGAAAATTGCCGTAAATCTATACGGTATGCTTTTAATGTCTTTTTGTCTAAGCACTTTTGTGTTCTGCAATAATCTAAATAGTTTTCAATGTGGTTCTGTAAATTGTTCATAGTATGATCTCCTTTGTTCTTATATTTTTCTCCAAATATATCGTACATTGATTTTGAATTATCTGCTACAGTGTGATACTTCTTATTCTTACTTATTTCTATCCGGAGGTTACTGTGTAGAAGATGAGTACTTATCGGCAAAAACAATAAAAAAGAAATCGCATAGATACAGGACCTGTGGTATACTGTATCTATGCGAATTTAAATTACCAGATTTTGGAAAAAGTTCGACAGTGTCGAACGAATTTGTCACAGATCCACATGTTTTAGTTAATAACGTGTCTTTTTCACACATTCGAGAAATTATGGTTTTAAATGATGCGTTTGAACGATTTTTTTACGAAACAGAGTGTATGAAATGCAACTGGAATGTAAGATGGCTGCATACAGTAATCATGCATCTGCTAGTAGAACTGTGATTGATTATACAACTGCATCATCAAGCGCAAAGAGTGTAGCGGCTGCAAAAGCTGCATCGGATTCAAATTTGAAAAAGAGACTCACATTTGTCAAGAATACTGCTTCTAAAATATCAGATACTTCTACATATTTAAAGGCAGATGATGATACACAAAGAAATATCACAATATCTAGTTTGGTAAAGAAGAATTATTTTGTTAGCCAGGTATATAAATATATTATTAAATATGATCCTAACAAAGAAAAGGTGTATGCTTTTGGAGATTTGGGTAAAAAGACAGAAAAAGCATGGGATCTATTGGTCGCAAATTAAAAAAGGAGCATAACTTATGAATTTTAATATTACAAAAAAGAATAAAAAAAAGGCTAGAAAAAATAGGATTCGTAAAGAAAAAAAATGGATTATTCCTAGAGTTGTGACAACCGTATTATGTATTGTCTCCATTGTTTCGTTTTGCGTAGGTATATTTGTGATTTCTAATAATGATTATGAAAAATTACAAATATTTGGAATTATATTTGTTGTGACTTTTATTATAGCAATAATATTAAGTACTGTTGTGAAAAATCTTGCTTCTCATTGGATACAAGACCGCCTTAATGAAAAACTATGGATGGATGAGAATGCGTTATATCACTTTCAGCAAGTGGCATTTGCGGCAGGATTAAATTCAAGAAATGCTGATTCAACAGGATACGCATTTGTAATGCCGTTTAGTTCTATTAGAAATGTTAAATATGACGAGAAGTCGAGACGAATAGAATTTTTGGCAGATGGAACAGGCTGCAATTATTCAGATGTGAGAAAACAAATTGTAGATCGCGAATGGCCACTTAATGGGTATGAAGCAATATTTTATGATTACTTCGAGCCATCTTTGATAGGAACATTGAAATCAAAAGGTATAAATGTAGAGGTCAAAGAACTAAATTCTTATTCTGTTTTTAATAACACTATTTAACGAGGAGGTATGCAAATTGAACGAACAAGCACTTGATTATAAGATGCAAGGTTTTGCTATTGGATCCAAGCAATGGCGAAATACTATTCATGTATCCTCCTTCTGTTTGAGATTTCCGCAAAAAATATCATACGAAAAGAAGGATAAAAAAGAAACAGAATTAATCATTGTAATAATGACTAACCCTGTTTTTTATTTAATTCATCATAAGTCAAACCCTCACGAAAAACCCTCAAACCAGCCCCCTCAAGCCAAACCCTCAAGTTACACCCTCACAAAGACTGCCCATCAAAAAGTTTGAATACCCAAATTTAGATTATATAAATGGGGCATACCGGTTGTGGTGTGCCCTGTTGTTGTCAGAAACTAATTTCAATAGCATTTATTTATAAGTAAATGGATATTATATTATAAGTAATACTAAATTGACCACATAGCCTTATGCACGTAAAATAATTTTGTGAATTTTTGTAACTATCCAGTACAGAAATATGCGGTACCGCATATTTCGTAAGAAAACGTATATTATGTAGGAGCAAGCGCCCATCAGCGCAGCTGATTCTAATGCGCTTGCGGCTCGCAACTGTGAAGGTACTGAACAGTTACGAATTTTTTATTAAATAAGAGTATAATTATTTGGAGGAACCAATGAAAAAGACAACGAACTCTTCACCTTACCAGTTTGAGGGCAGAATACCTCTGTCTCAGGCTATTCCGCTTGGACTGCAGCATGTTATGGCTATGTTCATCGGAAATCTTACACCTCTTATCATTGTTATGGGAGCATGCGGGCTCACAGCGGACGCTGGCTTTGCGGAGCTTAGAACTGCTCTCTTACAGAATGCAATGATTATCGCAGGTATTGTAACATTAGTACAGATGTTTTCCATCGGACCTGTCGGAGGAAAGGTACCTATCGTTATGGGAACCTCTTCGGGCTTTCTTGGAGTATTAAATAATACAGTTGCAGCGTGTGGCGGCGGAGTTATAGCATATGGAGCTATTATGGGAGCCTGCCTTGTAGGAGGTATCTTCGAGGGCATACTCGGAGCCTTCTTAAAGCCTTTGCGCAAGTTTTTCCCGGCAATCGTTACAGGCTCAGTTGTTATAGCAATCGGACTTTCACTCCTTGGAGTGGGAATCAACTACTTCTGTGGTGGAACAGGCAAAAATGATTACGGCTCACTGCCTAACCTTTTTATTGGAATGGTTGTACTTATAGTAATCGTGCTTCTTAAGCATTTTGCACCATCGCGCAGTATTTTTTCATCATCTGCTATCCTTTTTGGTATCCTGGCAGGATATGTTGTAGCAATCATTATGACACTTACCATGTCACACACAGGTGTGACCGCTGACGGTGTTAAATACACATACTCATGGGTTGTAAACTTTGATGAGGTTAAAAACGCGGCATGGATAGCAGTTCCAAGCTTTATAGGCTTTGGAAAGCTGTCAGATGTGGGAATTTCCTTCCATGCCAATGCAATCATCCCAATCGGCATCATGTTTATCGTTACTGCAATCGAGACAGTTGGCGATATCTCAGCCTGTGTGGAGGGTGGAATGGACAGAGAGGCTACAGATTCAGAGCTTTCAGGCGGTGTTATCTGTGATGGTCTTGGTTCATCATTTGCAGCGCTTTTCGGAGTACTGCCAAATACCTCATTCTCACAGAATGTAGGTCTTGTTTCAATGACAAAGGTTGTCAATAGATTTGCTATTTCAATGGGAGCTATATTCCTTGTTATTTGCGGCTTCTGCCCAAAGATTGGAGCTCTCATGTCAATCATGCCTCAGTCAGTGCTCGGCGGAGCTGCTGTTATGATGTTTGCCTCTATCCTGATTTCGGGAATTGAGCTCATCACAAAGGAGCCAATCGGCAGCCGTGAGATTACAATTATCTCAGTAGCAATCGGTTTAGGCTACGGACTTGGCGCTACAACCGGTGCTACATCACATCTGCCATACTATGTACAGCTTATATTTGGTGGTTCAGGTATCGTGCCTTGCTCACTTTGCGCTATTCTTCTCAATATTATTTTGCCGAAGAAGTCAAAGAACGCGCCATATATGTGGGATATGGACGAGAAGGACGATGTGAAGCGTGTGGATGACTAACGCTTAGGATTTTGAAGCCGTCCGGTGCATTAAGTACACCGGCGGCTTTATTGTTTGTGGGAAAGTATGGAAATATATGGAAAAAGTGATTTCAATAGTGGGCGCAGGTGGCAAGACCACACTCGTTCATAAGCTTGCAAGGGAATATCACAGGAGTGGAAAAGGTGTGCTTGTCACAACAACAACGCACATGTATGTCGAAGCTGACACTGACCTATCCTGCGATTTTTTTGCGTTAAGGGATAAAATAATAAAAGATGGATATTGCATGGCGGGGCAGAAAATATCTGAACAGAAAATATCTGAACAGAAAATATCAGAACAGTCAAAGTCAAAGATGTGCGGACTGCCGTATGATTTGCTCGATAAACTGATTAAAGGCATGCCACAGGCGTTAGATTATGTTATAATCGAAGCAGATGGGGCAAAGCACCATTCCCTCAAATATCCGGCAGCGGATGAGCCGGTCATATATCCGGGTACCACAGATGTTATCATAGTGCTTGGTACATGGGAAAAGGGCAGGTCATGTAAGGACGTTGTATTTCGATATGAGCTTATGCAAAAGGAGCTTGGAACGGCAGAGGATGCAGTGGTTGATGATTCGATTATAGATACGCTGCGGCAGGTCTATGTCAGAAAGCTGCGCGATAGCGGGTTTGAAGGACGAGTATCGTGCGTTTTTGCGAATGAGCGTGGGTGGTTCTGAATAGTTGCAAATATTGAAATAATAAGGTAACAGGGTAATTAATCAGATGAGCATGAATCAGAGCAATAATCAGATAATAAAGAAAAATTTGTTAATCATATGCCGCGGTGCAGGAGACCTTGCGACCGGCATCATCCACAGACTGCACCGGGCAGGGCATAGGGTGATAGCGCTTGAGACAGACTATCCGGCTGCCATACGGCGCCAGGTGTCCTTTTGCGAAGCAGTGTATGATGGGAGCGCAGCTGTAGAGGGTGTGACAGCCAGACTTGTTCCTGCCTTGGCTGATGCAGAGACTGATACAGAGACATGTTCAGGGATAAATGACACACCGGCAGCTCATATTGTATCAGAAAAGTGGGATAGTTCAGCCATCGAAGCTGTGCTTGAAGCCGGAGAGGTCCCGCTTCTTATAGACCCAAAGGGTGAGTCAATTGCACTTTTAAAGCCGGATGTTGTGGTAGATGCCATAATAGCAAAGAAAAATCTGGGCACCACAATCGATATGGCACCGCTTGTGATAGGAGTAGGCCCGGGCTTTACGGCAGGGCAAGACGTGCATCTGGTGATTGAGTCCATGCGTGGGCACAATCTGGCGCGCATCATTACCGATGGCATGGCACAGCCCAACACAGGTGTTCCGGGAAATATCGCCGGCTTCACAAGTGAGCGTGTGATTCACGCTCCGGCGGCAGGATATATTCATGACGTCAGAAAAATCGGAGATATTGTGCAAAAGGGAGATGAGATAGCACGGATATATCCGGATAAAGAAAGCTATGACAATGCATTGTCTGAATATGTTCCGGTAAATGCTACAATTACAGGCATCATACGAGGCCTTATCCGTGAGGGATATTATTTCAGGGAAGGCTTCAAGATAGCGGATATCGACCCGCGCGAGAGTGAGCTAACAAACTGCTTTACAATCTCTGACAAGGCAAGGAGTATAGCAGGCAGTGTGCTTGAGGCGGTATCGGCATTTGAGCACGGCGTAAAGATTTATTAAATAATAAATGAGGGTAACTATTAAGGTGATTTCAGTGGTTCTGAATAGTTACAGTGAGGATAAATAGATTGACGCAGGAAAACGAATTAGATATCAATAATCAGGAACAAAATAAAGGAAAGCTCACACATTTTAATGAGGCAGGGGAAGCTCACATGGTGGATGTGCATGCAAAGGATGACACATATCGCGTGGCGAAAGCCTGTGGCACGATAAAGGTAAATGACGCCGTATACAAGGCGGTATCTACGGGCACAGCTAAAAAGGGCGATGTGCTGGCAGTGGCGAGAATTGCAGGAATCATGGGTGCAAAGAACAATTCCATGCTCATTCCGCTCTGTCATGCTATTGCCATGACGAAGTGTGATGTTGAGTTTGAGCTGGATGAAAAAAACAGCAGTATCACGGCAATCTGCACGACAGCCTGTGTGGGCAAAACCGGTGTAGAGATGGAGGCCATGACAGGGGTCAGTGTGGCGCTTCTTACCATATATGATATGTGTAAGGCACTGGACCGTGGCATGGAAATCGGGCAGATACATCTGCTGGAAAAATCCGGTGGCAAGAGCGGACACTACGTTGCTGTTCACAACTAACAATGTGACCGGCAACGATTACAGCCCATTTAAAATGCTGAGAAGTTAAAAATACACAATTAATCAAGGATAACAGGGAGATGTAATGTATACTTTAGGGATTATAACGATAAGCGATAAAGGAGCAGCGGGCCAAAGAGAGGATAAAAGCGGTCCGAAAATAAAGGAATTGCTTCCCAAAGATAAGTATGATGTGGTTTCATATAAAATCATACCGGATGAGAGGAAACAGATTGCAGACGAGCTTGTCAGGCTGTGTGATGATGTGAAATGCAATCTGGTGCTTACAACCGGAGGTACCGGTTTTTCACCGAGAGATATCACACCGGAAGCTACAATGGATATTGCAGAGCGTAATGCACCGGGTATTGCTGAGGCACTGAGAGCGTACAGCATGAGCCTTACACCTCGAGCCATGCTTGGCAGAGGAGCTTCAGTTATCAGGAAAAACACACTGATAGTCAATCTGCCCGGCAGTGTGAAGGCTGTGTCGGAGAGCATGGATTTTCTGATGGGAAATATAGAGCATGGGCTTGATATTTTACTGCAGTATGACAGTGAGTGCGGCCGGTGACGGAAATGCACGGGGTATGGTTTAGGACAGTAACTATTTACAAAAATAATATTTGGAGTGTGGGATTATATGAAGCTTATGAAGACAACGGAGGCAGTCGGACAGGTGCTCTGCCACGATATCACACAGATTATCCCCGGTGTGAAAAAGGATGCGGTTTTTCGCAAGGGGCATATTATAACAAAAGAGGATATACCGGTGTTGCTTAGCGTCGGAAAAGACACCATATATATATGGGAAAATGATGAGACCATGATGCACGAAAATGAGGCAGCAGAGGTGCTTTATCGTATGAGCGCATGTGGCACAAATAGCAATGAGACCGATGTCGAACGTCATTGTGAAGCCGCAGAATCCGGCGCTTTTGGTGGCACCGCAAGTAAAATGCATCCATCCCCTGTAAAGGAAGGCAAGATAGAGGTGATTGCTGACTGTGACGGACTGCTTAAGGTGGACAGCGAAAAGCTGAAAAAGGTCAACTCCTTTGGTGAAATGATGATAGCAACAAGGCACGGCAATACCACTGTGAAAAAGGGGGATAAACTCGCCGGAACAAGAATCATACCGCTTGTCATAAAAAAGGATAAGCTGGAGGCGGCTTCGCACATATGCGATGACGGACCGATTCTTGATATAAAGCCGTTCGTGGTCAGAAAAGCAGCGATAATCACAACCGGAAATGAAGTGTACCATGGCAGGATACAGGATGCGTTTACCCCTGTTATCGAGAAAAAAATAGCAGAGTTTGGTGCACAGATGATGTTTCATGAGGTGTTTGATGATGATGACCAAAAAATAACAGACGGATGCTTACGTGCAATAGAGGCAGGAGCGGAGATTGTATTCTGCACAGGAGGAATGAGCGTGGATCCTGATGATAAAACACCGCTTGCCATAAAAAATACAGGCGCGAGGATCGTGTCGTACGGTTCACCGGTGCTGCCGGGAGCCATGTTTTTGCTGTCGTACTATGATGCAGGTGACAGGCTGGTGCCGATATGTGGACTGCCCGGCTGCGCCATGTACAACAAGCGCACGATATTTGATATTGTATTGCCGAGGCTTATGGCGTGTGATATGATTTTGGCAGATGAGCTTGCCGGACTTGGAGAAGGCGGACTCTGCCTGAATTGTGATGTCTGTACGTTTCCTAACTGCGGTTTCGGGAAGGGCTTTTAATATGCGCGATAGATTTGGCAGAGAGATTGACTACATGCGCATATCGGTGATAGATAGCTGTAATCTGAACTGTTATTATTGCAACCCACAGGACAATAATAAAAATTGTCAGGCAATAAATACACTTAGCGTAAAAAAGGTGCTTTGCATAGTCCGCGCAGCCACAAGGCTTGGAATCACGCATTTTCGTCTGACAGGCGGTGAGCCGCTTCTTCATCCGCAGATTGATGAGATGGTTTCACAAATCAAAAAGATACCCGGTGTCAGGAGTGTATCGCTCACCACAAACGCAGTACTGCTTGCGCAGCATGCAAAGCAGCTTAAGGAAGCCGGCATAGACAGTATAAATGTGAGCCTGGACACGATAGATGCGTCAGAATATGAACATATCACAAAAAAACCGCTGTTTCATAAAGTGGAGCATGGAATCGATGCCGCCATAGAGTGTGGAATAAGAGTGAAAATCAATGTGGTGCTCACACCGCAGACAGATGTGGTGGCTCTCACATGGTATGCTTCAAAAAAAGGCACAGATATCCGTTTTATAGAGATGATGCCGGTAGGTGAAGGGCATACCAACGGAGTCGAGCCGTATGAGAAGGTTATTGGCGCACTTTTAGAAGTATATGGAACTCTTTGCCATATAGATACTGAAAATAGAGAAGAAATTAATTCGGGATATAATAATGCGGATAACGGTCCGGCAGAGTATTACAGTTTTCATGGACTTGATATCAGAGTAGGGCTGATTCAGGCAATCCATGGGAAGTTCTGCGATACCTGCAACCGCATACGTGTTACGGCTGACGGCAGGCTTATGCCATGTCTGGGAAGCAGCGTGACGATGGATTTAGTATCTGATTCATGCGAATTTACAGATGATTTGGAAAAAGATTTTGTAATAGTTCAGGCACTAAAGGCTGCCATAAAGGCAAAGCCAGGGTGTCACAATTTTAATGATAATACAGTGGCATATACAAAAACTACAGAGACAAAGACTAAAGAGACAAAGACTGTGGAGACAAAGGCTACAGAGCTGAAAGCTGCGGAAGTAAATGCAGCAAGAAATATGAGCCGGATAGGAGGCTGATAGCAAATCATGGGAAAGCTTCTTGCAATCAATATAAGCAAAGAGAGAGGAACTGAAAAGAGAGAGGTGCCACAGGCGGAGCTTGTTGCAGACTATGGCATCATGGGAGATGCACATGCCGGAAAGTGGCACAGGCAGGTCAGCCTGCTTTCCGCAGAGAAAATAGATGCCTTCAGGGCAAGAGGAGCGCAGATAGACAACGGCGCATTTGGCGAAAATTTAATTATATCAGGATTTGATTTTAAGAATTTACCGCTTGGAACACGCTTTTGTATAGGAGATGCTATTCTGGAGATGACGCAGATAGGCAAGCAGTGTCATTCGCATTGTGCTATCTACAAGAGGATGGGCGAGTGCATTATGCCAAAGGAGGGCGTGTTTGCAGTAGTCATAAGAGGCGGTCAGATTCATACCGGGGACGAGGTGAAGCTGATTCCGGCAAACATATATGCTTCGATAAAGGACAGACCGGCGGACAGCCGCTGTGAGCTGTTGACAGTCATAGAAGGAGCACATGCCGGTGAAAAGGCGCTTTATATAGATGGCAGAATAAGAGTGGCATCAGGCAGTGAATGGGCAGATGAAATAAATGACAATGATAATTCCATTGTGATGTTTAAACAGCAGATAGGCAGCAGACCACGCCTCATAATCTGCGGAGGAGGTCATGTATCGGCGGCACTTGTACGCATGGCATCACTTTTGGCCTTTGACATATGGGTGATAGAGGACAGACCTCTGTTTGCCGATAATGTAAAGCGCCAAGGAGCAGACCATGTAATTTGCGGCGATTATAAAAAAACTCTCGCCAGGCTGGAGCCACAGGCGGATGATTACTATGTATGCATGACAAGAGGTCATCGCTTTGATATGGAGTGTCTTACAGAGATTTTCAGAAAACCATACGCCTATGTGGGGATGATGGGCTCAAAGAAAAGAGCTGCCATAGTAAAAAAAGACCTTGAAGAAGCGGGATTTTCACAGGAAACCATATCCGGATTACATTCTCCGATAGGCCTTGCAATAGGTGGACAGACACCGGAGGAAATTGCGCTTTCGGTGATAAGTGAGATAGTAAAGTGCAAAAATGAGCGTACCGGCTGCACACAGGTGGATAACGAAGTGCTTGATGCACTTATTGAGGCAGCAGATGAGAGGTATATACTGTGTACCATCATAAAAAAGAATGGCAGTGCACCGCGCGGAGTCGGAACACAGATGCTCGTGAGCTCAGACAATCGGATCATCGGAACTATAGGCGGCGGTTGTGCGGAGGCAGAGGTTATAAGCCATTGCAGGAGACTGTTTCGCAAGCAGGAGTTCAAATGCGGTTTGATGGATGTGAGCATGAACACTGACGATGCCGAGAAAGAGGGCATGGTGTGCGGAGGCAGTATTTCGGTGCTGCTGGAGCAGATTGGATGATGAAATTATCATATATTAATAAATCAAGATAAGCTGAATATGCACATTAATCACATGCATATTGTCTAAATAAAAAGAAAGGTTAAAAGTATGAGCTTAAGAATAGCGACAGGTGCTGACGGATCAGTAAAGGAGCGCAAGGGCTTAAAGAGAAAATTTAAAGCATATGCAGGACTTGCGTTTGGACTTATCCTTATAGCAGGACTTTTTGCAGGCTGTGGAAAAAAGGATACAGCAGATGCAGATGTCGATTTATCAATTTTTGCGGCAAAGAGCTTAAACGGTGTCATGGATGAAATTTGTGCAGCCTACACCAGGGCGCATCCAAATGTAAACTTCCGGAACAACTATGACAGCTCCGGAACTCTGATGGCACAGATTAAAGAGGGTGCGAAGTGCAACATCTTTTTCTCGGCAGGAGTGGCACAGATGGATGAGCTTCAGAATGGCTACGACGGAGGAAGCGTGGTGGACAGTACTCGTGTTGACCTGTTAAATAATCAGGTGTGCCTTGTTACATATAAGAATAGTGGCACGGCAGTTACCGGTTTTGCAGACATCTCAAAGGCTAAAAATATGGCGCTTGCTGACGGAACTGTTCCTGTAGGACAGTACACCAGAGCAGCGTTAGTAAATTCAAAAATGGTTGACGGTGATGCTTCAAAGCCACAGGCTATTTCAGATTCTGATATCTCAAAGGCACTTGACGGTCTGGAAATAAACAGCTGTGCCAATGTAGGTGCGGTTGCATCTGCCGTAGCTGAGGGCGCAAATGAGATAGGAACAGTTTATTACTCAGATACATTCGGATACGAGAACCAGCTTGATATTATAGAAAAGCTTCCAAACAGCTTAACAGGCGATGTCATCTATCCGATAGCAGCTTTAAAGGGAGACAGCACTACATCAGGTGAGCTTGAAGCAGCGAAGGAATTTATCGCATACCTTCAGACAGATGAGGCAATGTCAGTATTTGAAAAATATCATTTTTCGGTAAAGGAATAATGGGACAGATTGATTTTTCACCGCTTTGGGTAACATTAAAAACAGGAATAGTAGCGTCAGTTTTTTCTTTTTTTATAGGAATAGCTTTTGCTGAGCTTGTCATAAACACAAAGGGCAGAGTGAGGGCATTCTGGGATGGACTGCTGACACTTCCTATGGTACTGCCGCCTACAGTGGCTGGATACATTCTTTTAAGGATTTTCAGCACAAGGCGTCCTTTTGGAAGCTTTTTAAGCCATAGTATGGGGATACAGGTAGTACACACGTGGCTTGGCTGTGTGGTGGCAGCAACCATCATTGCACTCCCTCTCATGTACAGAAATGCGAGGGCGGCATTTGAGCAGATAGACGAAAATGTCATATATGCGGCGCGCACTCTCGGCATAAGTGAGTGGAAGATTTTCTGGAGGATACGTCTGCCTATGGCAAAGCCCGGTATCATATCGGGTGTCACGCTGGCCTTTGCCAGAGCTATCGGTGAGTACGGCGCCACATCGATGCTTGCCGGAAATATAGCAGGAAAAACCTCGACCATATCACAGCAGATAGCAATGGTCGTCCAAAGTGGAGACTATGCCACAGCGGGCTTCTGGTGCATAGTAATCATAGCGATTTCGTTTGCATGTCTTGTATCGATAAATATGATATGTGGCAAAAGCAAGGGCATAAAGAGAAAGAGAAAAAATAATGTCACTCATAGTAAAAATAAAAAAACAGTTGGATAATTTCATGCTCTCGGTTGACATGGAGCTTACGGACGAGGTTGTGTCCGTAATCGGTATGTCGGGCTCAGGAAAGAGTATGACATTAAAGTGCATAGCAGGGATAGAGACACCGGACTCAGGCTTTATATCATTAAACGGCCGTGTGCTGTATGATTCGAAAAAGCGTATAAATCTGCACCCGGGTAAGCGCAGGGTAGGCTATCTGTTTCAGGACTATGCATTATTTCCGACAATGACTGTGATGGAAAATATATGCATAGCAATGGGTCAGCGTAACGAGGAAAAAGTGAAGGGCTGGCTGAAGAGGTATGGGCTTGAGGGCATGGCATACACATATCCCAACCATCTCTCCGGTGGTCAGAGGCAGCGCGTGGCAATGCTTCGCATGCTTGCGGCTAAGCCGGAGTGCATACTGCTCGATGAGCCTTTTTCGGCACTGGATGAGCATGTAAAAAGAAGCATGGAATCAGAGCTTATGGAGATGCTGACAGATTTTAACAATCCTGTTGTTTTTGTGTCACACAATCGCGATGAGGTGTATCGCCTGGCCGAGCGTATCGGAAGCATGGAGAGCGGTGTACTGAGTACAGTCCGCGACAAAAAAGATTTCTTCATGCGGCCTATGTCTGTGGAGCAGGCACTGCTTGTGGGCTGCAACAATATATCAGAGGTAAAATGGCAGGATAAGCATCATTTGCATGCTGTGGAATGGGATAGTGTATTTGAGGTCACTGATGAGCAGCTTGAACAGACTGCAATGAGTATGGACGGCATATCGCACATAGGTGTTTTCCCACAGGATATTATAATATCTGCAGGCAAAACAAAAACAGCACTTGCATATGCTAATAAAAATATAATCAGGATTAAAGATTATAAAATAATTGAAGAGTTGAAAAGCTGGGAAGTATTGTGCAAATTAAATAACGATTCAATAATTTACGCAAGCCTTCCGAGGCATACAGAAGCAAATATGCTTAGCAAAAATATAAATGATGAGCTTTATATAAAGAATTTTTATCTGCTTGGATGAGAAGTAAATGAGGACATACTATGATTTACCTGGACAATGCTGCCACAACAATTAAAAAGCCGGATGTGGTATATGATGCAGTACTTGATGCAATGAAGCACTGCGGCAATTCCGGGCGCGGGGCATCGGATGCGTCGCTTGATGCGTCGAGGAAAATATATGAGGCCAGAATGTGTCTTACAGAATTTTTCGGAGGAGATGATGCGGCCAGACTCGTTTTTACGGCAAATGCCACTGAGGCACTAAACATTGCAATCCACGGACTGTTTGAGCCGGGGGAGCATGTGATTACAACACAGCTCGAGCATAATTCTGTGCTCAGACCTCTTTATATGCAAAGGGAGCGGGGCGTGGGTGTGGATATTGTACCATGCAGTGATGCAGGCATAAAAAGGGGGATAATTTCCCCATCGGACATAGAGGCTTTAATCCGTCCGGATACAAAAGCCATCGTATGCACACATGCTTCAAATCTCACAGGCAACGTGGTGGATATTAAGTCGATAGGGCAAATCGCACGAAAGCATAACCTTTTATTTATAGTCGATGCATCGCAGACAGCCGGTGTACTTCCGATAAATGTAAAAGACATGAATATTGATGTGCTCTGCTTCACAGGCCATAAGGGGTTGATGGGACCGCAGGGCACCGGAGGACTTTATGTGGGAGAGAGAGCAGATATAAAGCCGTTTAAGAGCGGTGGCACCGGCGTGCTAAGCTTTCTTGAGAACCAGCCTATGGAGCTTCCGACAAGACTTGAGGCCGGTACCTTAAACGGTCCGGGAATCGCAGGGCTTTTAACTGGTGTCATGGAGCTTGAGAAAATCGGCCTCGACAATATATACGCTAAAGAGCATGAGCTGATGCAGGCATTTATTGAAAAAATAAAGACAATCCCCGGAATCAGGATATATGGAGATTTCGATATGCTGCCCGACAAGGGTCTGCACTGTGCGATTGTTTCAGTAAATATAGCTGATATGGACTCGGCGGAGGTGTCAGACATACTTATGAATGAGTATGGCATTGCAACAAGGAGCGGCATACACTGCGCACCGCTGATGCATAAATTCTTTGGAACACAAAAACAGGGTATGGTGAGATTTTCATTTTCATATTATAATACAGTTGATGAGATAAATGAGGCCGCTGAAGCGCTTATGCAGATTGCGGCATTGCGATAAATAGTATTAAACAATTGAAAGGAGCAAAAATGCCACAGGAAATAGTGTTTTGCAAAGGCGGTGGCTGTACTGCAAAGCTTGGTCCGGATTTGTTAAGTCATGTTTTAGCAAAGCTGCCAAGGGGCGAAAAAGACAGCAATCTGCTCATCGGATATGATAGCTGTGATGATGCGGCAGTGTACAAAATTTCAGATGACACGGCGGTAGTCCAGACGCTTGATTTTTTCCCGCCGATGGTTGATGATCCGTATACGTTTGGACAGATAGCGGCCGCAAATGCGCTCAGTGATATCTATGCCATGGGCGGCACAGTAAAGACCGCATTGAACATCGTCTGTTTCCCTGAGAAAATGGATCTGAATATACTTGGCAAAATAATGCAGGGCGGTGCCGATAAGGTGATAGAGGCAGGCGGCACACTTGCGGGCGGCCATTCTATAGCAGACAGTGATGTAAAATACGGACTTTCAGTCATGGGTACGGTCCACCCGGAGCATATTTACAGCAACAATACAGGGCAGCCGTCAGATGTGCTTATACTTACAAAGAAACTCGGAGTGGGGCTTGTATGCAACGCAAACCGCGTAGGGGAGGCTCCGTTAGGTGCAATTGAGGATGCGGTAAGCTCTATGACCACACTGAATAAGGCAGCATCAGAAATCAGTCATGCTTTCGATATACATGCATGCACAGATGTCACGGGATTTAGCTTTTTAGGACATCTGAGTGAGATGTTAAATGATGATATAACAGCACTTATCGACTCGATTTCCATACCGGTCATTACCGGAGCACTGCGATGCGCAGATGAGTTTTTCCTCACGGCAGCGGCCCAGCGCAACAGAAACCATGTAGGTGATAAGGTGTGCTTTGCAAAAAATATACCTTTCTCAATGGAGGAGGTGCTCTTCGATCCGCAGACCTCCGGAGGACTGCTGTTTGCAGTAAAAGCCTCTGAGGCAGATGCATTTTTGCACGAGCTTAAAGCCGCAGGGCTTCCGGCTGCAAAAGTGGGACGATTTGTTAAGCGGCGAGATGTGTCGATATATGTGAACTGACTTTAAGCTGTCATAGCTTATGTAAATTTGCTGACAGGCTGCATGCCCTGCATTTTGAGGGCTGACGAGTTGAAATAACATAGGGAGGATTATAAATATGATAACAGTAAATGCAATAGGGGATACATGTCCGATCCCGGTTGTAAAGACAAAGAAGGCGATAGAGGCTCTCACACAGCCGGATACGGTGGAGACACTTGTGGACAATGAAGTTGCAGTGGAAAATTTAAAAAAGATGGCTGTACAGAAAGGCTATAGCTGCGATAGCAGTAAGCTCGATGACGGAAGCTACAGCGTAAAGCTGACAATTGAAGCTGTAAATGCCGATGAGCTTTCGGATACAGACGAAGCTTTACAGTATACATGCAGGCCGGCTGCAGATAACAGGGTTGTTGTAATTCGCTCTTCATATATGGGAGAGGGCAGCGAGGAGCTTGGCAAGGTACTTATAAAGGGCTTCATCTACGCACTTTCGCAGCAGGACAACCCGCCTGAAACCATGCTTTTCTACAATGGAGGAGCAAAGCTGACCTGTGAGGGCTCAGAGTCACTTGAGGATTTAAAGGAGCTTAAGAGCCGTGGGGTGAAAATTCTTACCTGCGGAACCTGTCTGAATTACTATGAGCTGTCAGATAAGCTTGCAGTCGGAGAGGTGACCAACATGTATGATATCGCAGAAAAGATGGCTGGGGCATCTCTTATTGTAAGTCCTTAGAGTTATACAAGGTGTGAGGTAATGGATAAAAATTTGGCAAGAGAAAAGAAAAAACGGCTAATCATCACCTTCGAGACTACCACAGCACCGTTGAAGCTTGATATCAAGGGCAAGGCATGTGGTATTCCAGGACGCACAATTCCTCTTCCGTCTGTCATATCAGCGGGCTGCGGACTGGCATGGAGAGCAGAGCTTTCTGACAGGGAATGCCTCATAGCCTTTATGAAGGAGCATGACATCAGGTGGGAAGCGATGTATGAAATCGAAATGAGGTAACTGATAGTTACCTATATAACAGGATAACAGGAGAAAAATATGTTTTATTACAATCAGTATGTGAGGGCGCAAAGCCTTGATGAAGCTTATGAGCTTTATCAGAAAAAACCGAATTTTGTGCTGGGCGGCATGCTCTGGCTCAAAATGAAAAATAAGACGCTTGGCACGGCAATTGATCTGTGCGACCTCGGGCTTGACCAAATTGATGAGGATGAGAACGAGTTTAGAATCGGCGCATATGCAACACTCAGGCAGATAGAGACTCATGAAGCACTGAATGCATATACACACGGCGCAATCGCAGAGTCGGTCAGACATATCGTCGGAGTGCAATTTAGAAATGTGGCGACTGTCGGAGGAAGCATCTGGGGCAGATTCGGATTTTCAGATGTCATGACGATTTTCAGGGCACTGGGAGCAAAGGTGCAGCTTCACAAGGCAGGAATTATGGATTTGGACGAGTTTGCGGCACTTCCAAGAACAACGCGCGATGTGCTTGTGTCAGTAATAGTACCGAAAAATGCAAAGGGCGTAGTATACTTAAGCCAGAGAAACCAGTCAACAGACTTTCCGGTGCTCACATGTGCAGTGGCAAATAGAAGCGGCAGGTATGTGGCGGTTATCGGTGCATCACCATATATGGCAGAGCCTGTGTGGGATGAGGATGGCATACTCGATGGCATAGCAGATGCAAAGACAGACAGTAATGCAGCTTTGACAGATAACTCCGAAAACAATGCAAAAATAGATAAATTTGCTGAATATGTTGCAGAGCATATCCGTTTTGGAAGCAATATAAGGGCAGGGGCTGAGTATAGAGAGATAATCTGCATGGTGCTTACACGCCGCGCTGTCACACAGTCGCTTGACATCTGCGATGAAATTAAGCACGAGCATTAAGTAGGAAGGAATTCATATATATGGATGTTAAAATAAAATTAAATGGAAAGTTAATAACCGACTCGGTAGACCAGGATATGGTCCTTTTAGACTTTTGCCGCAAGCACAATTGCTTTTCGGTGAAGAGAGGCTGTGAGTCAGGCAACTGCGGTCTTTGTACAGTGCTTCTGGATGGAAAGCCTGTGCTGTCATGCAGCACGCCGATAGGCAGGGCAGACGGCAGAGCGGTGGACACCCTCGAGGGACTTGAGGAGGAAGCTAAGCAGTTTACAGGATTTTTTGCTGCACAGGGAGCGGATCAGTGCGGCTTCTGTAATCCGGGTTATATTGTAAATATTGTGGCGCTTCTGAGAGAAAATCCTGACCCGACTGATGAGGAAATTCTTGAATATCTTTCAGGAAATCTGTGCCGTTGTACAGGATATCAGAGTCAGCTGCGCTCAATCAGAAATTTCTTAAACAGTAAGAAGGAGGGCGCACCTCTTAATCTTGAGGCAGGCGTCTATGGAGAGGATATCGGAAAGGAGTGGCAGGATGAGCACAAATCAAACTAATGAAAACAGCTTCAACCGCGCCAGAAGGGATTACCACGCGGTTGGAAAATGTATACCTAAAAAGGACTCGAGCCAGCTTTTACTCGGAAAGCCGGTATTTACCGATGACATCACACCGCGTGATGCGCTTGTCATAAAGCTTCTTAGAAGCCCATATGCAAATGCAATTGTCGAGGATGTAAAGACAGATATCGCTCTTAAGGTGCCGGGCATGGTCGCAGTATACACCTGGGAGGATGTTCCGAAAAAGCGTTTTTCTATCGCAGGCCAGACATTTCCGGAGCCGTCACCATATGACAGATTAATCCTTGACCGCCATGTGAGAAGCGTAGGTGATGCCGTCGCTATAGTGGTCGGAGAATCTGAAAAGGCAGTGGACAAGGCTCTTAACATGATAAAAGTAAAGTACACGGTGCTTGAGCCGGTGCTTGACTTCAGAAAGTCGCTGGATAACAAGGTGCTCGTGCATCCTGAGGATGACTGGTCATCCAGCATAGATACAGGCGATGTAAAGCGCAATCTCATTCACCACGAGGAGGATGAGCATGGAAACGTGGAGAAAATTCTGTCAGAGTGCGATGAGATAATTGAGCACACATATCGCATAAAGGCAGCGCAGCAGGCATATATGGAGACCTGCAGGGCATACTGTGAGATAGACAGATATGGCAGACTTCACTGTATCAGCTCGACACAGATAGTTTTCCACCTGCGCCGAATACTGGCAAATGCACTCGATATTCCAAAGTCTATGGTGCGCGCTGAAAAGCCGCGTATCGGAGGCGGTTTCGGTGCCAAGCAGACAGCAGTCTGTGAGGTGTATCCGGCATTTGTTACCTGGAAGACAAAGCGTCCGAGCAAGATAATCTACAGCAGAAAAGAGTGTCAGACTATCGCGTCACCGCGTCATGAGATGGAAGTCACCGTGCGTCTTGGAGCGATGAAGGATGGTCATATAAGGGCGATAGATCTTTATACGCTGTCAAATGGTGGAGCATACGGAGAGCATAGCACTACAACAGTAGGACTTTCCGGTCATAAATCGCTTCCACTTTATACAGGAGGCTGCGAGGCAACCAGATTTTCGTGCGATGTTGTGTATACAAACGTGCAGGCGGCAGGAGCATACAGAGGCTATGGAGCCACACAGGGTATATTTGCACTTGAATCAATCGTCAATGAGCTTGCAGAAAAGCTGCATATAGACCCGGTTGAACTTCGTTTGAAAAATATTGTACGCGAGGGCATGTTTATGCCGGCATATTTTGGTGAGACAGCAAATGCATGTGCACTTGACAGATGTATAATGCACTGCGCGGACAATTTCCACTGGGCAGAAAAGTATCCTGTCCGCGACATGGGAAATGGCAAGGTTCGTGCGGCAGGCATGGCACTTGCAATGCAGGGCTCCTGCATATCCAATGTAGATGTCGGCTCGTGTACCTTAAAGCTTTCAGACTGTGGCACCTACAATATGATGATAGGTGCGGCAGACATGGGAACAGGCTGTGATACAATACTTGCGCAGATGGCGGCTGAGGTACTCGACTGCGAGCCGGATGATATAACAGTGTTTGGAGCGGATACAGATGCTTCTCCTTATGACTCGGGTTCATATGCCTCATCAACCACATACATCACAGGAATGGCCACACAGAATGCAGCACTTGAGCTTCGTGAAAATATAAAGAAAATCGGTGCACAGCTGCTGGGCTGTGCTGCATCAGAGGTGGATTTCGACGGTAAAGAGGTGTATATCATAAATCCGGACGGTGCAGACAATGGGGCAGTTTCCGTAAGTCTTTCCGATATAGCAACAAAAGCACAGGTCAACAACACGATACCAGTAGATGTCACCGCCACATATTCATCACCTGTTTCACCGCCACCATACATGGTAGGCATGGTCGAGATAGAGCTTGATAAGGAGACAGGAGCAGTTAAAATACTTGATTATCAGGCTGTCGTGGACTGTGGAATCCCGGTCAATCCAAACCTCGCGCGTGTACAGACAGAGGGTGGCATAGGTCAGGGAATCGGCATGGCACTTTATGAGAATGTCACCTACAATGCCGGTGGTAAAATCGCAGAAAATGATTTCATGCAGTACAAGATACCGACACGACAGGATGTGGGACATATCAACGTCGAATTTGAGACAAGCTATGAGCCTTCAGGCCCATTTGGAGTCAAGTCAATCGGCGAGATAGTTATCAATACACCGGCTCCTGCGCTGGCACATGCCATTTATCGCGCAACAGGCGTATGGCACAGGACAGTTCCGTTTACCCCGGAGAAAATACTTATGGGAATGGCAGACCCTGACTGGCACGAAAAGGACCTAAGAGTGAAATGATTCATATCATATACATGGCGGCTGGAAACAGCCGCCGTTTTGGAAGTAACAAGCTGTTTTATGAGCTGGATGGAAAACCTATGTACAGGCATCTGCTTGAACGTTTGATAGAAATTAAAGATAGATATAATAAATTAAAAAATGCAGAATCGAATAACCCGGTCATAGATATAACCGTTGTTACACGTTACCGGGAAATACTGGACTACTGCTCATCTATCCCCGATTGCCATGAAGTCTTAAGTCCGGACAGCGAAAAAGGCATATCCTACACCATAAAAGCAGGAATTATGGCGGTGCAGGAGCAGAAAAAGACTGGTATGCAGGACTACTACATGTTTGCAGTAGCTGACCAGCCATATTTAAAAAGTCAAAGCATGATTAAATTAATAGACAAAGTGCTTGAAAATAAAGGGAATAAGCGATTAGTATTTTCGCTTCGCTGTGGAAATGCTGTAGGCAATCCGTGTGTATTTCATTCATCACTCATCCCACAGCTTTTATCACTGGAGGGTGATAAGGGTGGCAGAAGTGTGGCAAAGAAGTATGACTGTGTATATGTGGATATCGCAGATGAACGTGAGCTGATGGATATAGATATCTTATCAAATTCAAAACATACTGTGACATTATAAAAGCTATTATGAAAGAGCAATGTATCAGTGCATACCGAATGTATATTTTATTCAAATTCCCATATACTACCTCCAAAGCATGAATGCAAATGCAAAAAAGTAACCGGAGGACAATAAAGTGAAAATCACAGGATTGACCAGAAGAGTAGATTCCCTCGGCAGAATAGTCATACCAAAGGAGCTTCGCAGGATGCTGCATATAAAAGAGGGAAGCCCACTGGAAATATATATGGATGCGGACGAGACGATAGTGCTAAAGAAGTATTCGCAGGTTGGAAGCCTGAAGAATATATCACAGGCATATGCACAGAGCCTGTCAAAGGTAACAGGAGCCATGGTATGTGTGGCGGATAGGGATGAGATAATAGCGGCAGCCGGCAAAAACCATAAAAATTATATAGGCAAGGCTTTGTCAAAAGAACTCGAGAATATTATGGATAAGAGAAAAAGTGCATTGTACAGTAAAAAAGACGATACCCTGATACCTGTGGTAAAGGACGATAAAGCTGACTGTGAAGCGCAGGCAATAGCAGTAATAGTGCATGATGGTGATAGTGCGGGAGCCGTTATACTGTGTGCTTACGATGAAAAAGCCGATAAGTCTGAGATTGCCGAAAAGCTGGCGGGTGCAGCAGCAGAATTCCTGGCTGACCAGCTTGGCTAGAGATAGTAAAAAGCATTGTAAAAACTATTTACTTGACTACAACAGTAATAAAGATGTAAAATAGCTTGATAAAGGGAGCAATTAGCTTCCTTTTGTGCTATAAAGGTATAATAGAAAATTAAGCAATTATTAATTATCTGATGTAGAGGCATTGTAGTATAATAGACAGTACATATTGGATATAGTTGTCAATTATCTATAAAGTATGCCGATATACAATGGTATACCGATAGTTTGGAGGTAACGTTTAGAAATGGCAAAACAGAAAAAGAAAAAGAAGAAAAAGCAGCATCGCGTTTTCTGGTTTTTCATAAAGCTTCAGATTTTTCTGATGGTACTGATTCTTGGTGGATTATGCTTTTATTACTTTGGAGGCTATGCAGACAAGGTTGCGAAGCTTCACTCAGAGGCGGTAGAGCTCGTGCAGAAATCTGACAAAAACACATTTTTACCGGCGCGCACGAGTACACTCTACGATACAAACGGTGATGAGATATCCGAGACGGCCACTACCAAAAAGGCTGACTATGTGAAGTATGAGGATATACCGCAGAACTTCGTAAACTGCATGGTCAGTATCGAGGACAAGAAGTTCTATAAGCACAATGGTGTGGACCTAAAGGCAATAGTGCGTGCCGCAAAGTCAATTATAAAAAACAAGAGAATTACCCAGGGTGGCAGTACCATCACGATGCAGCTCGCCCGAAATATTTATCTGGATACGAACAAGAACTGGCAGCGAAAAGTCAAGGAAATGTTCATAGCGATGGAGCTGGAAAAGAAATATTCCAAGAACGATATTATGGAGTTCTACTTGAATAATGTCTATTTCATGAACGGATATTATGGTATTCAGGCAGCGTGCCATGGCTATTTTAACTGTGAGCTTTCGGATCTTGATTTGTCGCAGACTGCTTTTTTGTGTGCGATTCCGAACAGCCCGACATACTATGACCCGATAAACAACAAGGATCATACATTGACACGTCGCAATCTTATATTGAAAAATCTAAGGGAAGATGGCAAAATCACACAGCAGGAATATGAGGCCGCTATAAACGAGGAGATAACCCTCAACATGCCTGAGAAGGATGACACGGTCAAGTACAATTATGTGGATACCTATGCATATTACTGCGCTACGAGGGCGCTCATGGAGAATGAGGGCTTCAAGTTCAAGTATTACTTTGACTCAGACGATGAAGAAAAGGAGTATGATGCTTCATATAATGAGATGTATTCATATTGTCAGAAAAAGCTCTACTCAGACGGTTACAAGATTTATACATCAATTGATCTGACTATGCAGCAGCAGCTTCAGGATTCAATTGACCTTACGCTTTTGGACTTTACAGACACGACCGATGATGGCACATTTAAGCTGCAGAGTGCTGCAACCTGTATAGACAACGACACAGGCGAGGTGGTTGCAATAGTTGGTGGACGAAGCCAGGATGCGGTCAGTCATACGCTAAACCGTGCTTTCCAAAGCCATCGTCAGCCGGGAAGCTCAATCAAGCCGCTCATTGTGTATACACCATCATTTGAGCGTGGTAAGACACCGGATACCATCGTAAATGACCACAAGTTTGATGGAGGACCGTCTAACTCGGGTGATTCATATTACGGTGATGTGACTATCAGGTTTGCCGTTCAAAAGTCACTGAATACTGTAGCATGGCAGCTATATGATGAGCTCACGCCAAAGGTAGGCTTACAGTATCTCAAGGATATGAATTTTACCAATATTGTAAAGGATGACTATGTCACAGCAACAGCACTTGGAGGTTTTACAACAGGTGTATCCACACTGGAGATGGCATCTGCATATTCAACACTTGAGAACGATGGAATGTACAGGAATCCGACATGTATTAAGTCGATTGTGGATTCTGACAACAATATCATATATACATCATCGCAGAAGGATACCGTCATATATACAGAGACAGCATCACGTATGATGACAGATGTCATGACAGATGTTATGAAATCAGGAACCGGACGTAGCGCTAATCTGGACAATGGCATGCCTTGCGCCGGCAAAACCGGAACCACAAACGATAAGAAGGATGGCTGGTTCTGTGGCTTTACCAGATACTACACCACATGTGTATGGGTAGGCTGTGATATGCCTGAGTCAGTCAAAAAGCTGACAGGAAGCTCTTACCCGGCAGAAATATGGAAGAACTACATGGATCAGATACATGCTGACCTTACACCAATAGATTTCCTGCCATATGCCCAAATATCGGATGATTATCAGGACAGCCAGGAGACACAGGATACACCTGCCGATGACCAGACGCAGAATAATCCTACAGATCAGACAGTGACCACACCTGATGCAGGAACCACAACACCGGATAAGACCACAACAAACCCGAATAAGACAGATGCTGCTGGTGGCAACACAGGTGGAAATACCGGAGACAATACAGACGGAACAACAGGCGGAAATACCGGAGAAAACAACGGTGGTAACACAGGCGGAAATGGTGGACAAAACAACGGTGGCAACACAGGCGGAAATACCGGAGAAAACAACGGTGGTAACACAGGCGGAAATACCGGAGAAAATAATGGTGGCAACACAGGTGGGAATACCGGGGACAACACAGGTGGAGCTACCGGTGGTACCACCGGAGGCGGAGCCCAGTAGATTTTTCTTTGCAGTGCTGTCGGGAGTTGTGTTCTTTGCAGCATACGCACCTGTCACGATAGGAAACAAGACGATAGATGCGCTCATATATTCAGTGACCTACAATGGTTCATACCTTGCTGCAGAGGGAATTATCACAATCATAGTGATATCAATCCCACCGGTTAAGAAGGCACTCGACTATGTGAAGCAGATGGCGAACAGCCGGTAGATAATCTATATCTAAACAATTAAATTATGTAAAAATGAGCAGAATAGGTAGAAATACTTGTTCTGCTTTTTTTATTGTATATCATTGTCCCGTATCATATAAAAAATGAAAAATAAAAATACTTTGACTTGACAACTATTTAAAATGTGATATACTTTCACTGTCAAATGATTTGATGATGAAAATATTTGACATGCAAACTAGTGCAAATATACCAGCACACAAAACTGAAAATAAACACAGAAAAAGGAGAACAGAAATATGTTGGAGAAAATCAAGGAAATCGTAGCAGATCAGTTAGGAATCGACGAGGATGATATCAAATTAGAGTCAAACTTCAAGGAGGATCTTGAGGCAGATTCATTAGATCTTTTCGAGCTTGTAATGGCACTCGAGGAGGAGTACGGAGTAGAAATCCCTTCAGAGGATTTAGAGAAAATCGCAACAGTAAACGACATCATTGAGTATCTTAAGAACAAAGGTGTAGAGGCTTAAAAGACATGGAGACAAGAATAACAAAGCTTCTTGGAATCAAATATCCGGTCATTCAGGGTGGCATGGCATGGGTAGCAACCCATGAGCTTGCCAGCGCTGTGTCCAATGCAGGCGGACTTGGCATCATCGGAGCAGGCGGAGCCCCGGCTTCATGGGTAAAGGAGCAGATAGTCGCTGCAAAGAAGGAGACAGATAAGCCGTTCGGAGTCAACCTCATGCTTATGAATCCGGAGGCCGATGAGATAGCAAAAATCATCGCCGAGGAAAAGGTAAAGGTAGTCACCACCGGCGCAGGAAATCCTGCAAAGTACATGGATATGTGGAAAGAAGCAGGCGTCATCGTAATCCCTGTAGTTGCAAGCGTAGCACTCGCAAAGCTCATGGAGAGAGGCGGGGCAAGTGCAGTAATCGCCGAGGGAATGGAGTCAGGCGGACATATCGGAGCACAGACTACCATGACACTTGTGCCACAGGTTGTTGATGCAGTGAGCATCCCTGTTATCGCAGCAGGCGGAATTGCAGACAACAGAGGCTTTAATGCGGCATTTGCACTCGGTGCGGAGGCAGTCCAGATGGGGACACGCTTTGTCACCGCAAAAGAATCGATAGTACATGAAAACTATAAGCAGAAGGTCATTAAGGCCAAGGATATAGATTCTGAGGTTACAGGAATGAGCACAGGTCATCCGATCAGAGTACTCAGAAACAAGATGACCAGACAATATCTCAAGCTGGAAAAGGAAGGAGCTCCATTTGAAGAGCTCGAAAAAATGACACTTGGCGCACTCAGAAAAGCCGTTGTAGACGGAGATACCGTATATGGCAGCGTCATGGCAGGTCAGAGCGCAGGCCTCGTAAAGAAAGAGGAAACCTGCAAAGAAATCATTGAGGATGTAGTGGGACTGAACAAATAGACAGTATTCACTTTTACATGTAAATTTAAGGATACCGGGGCGCCTGAAAAGAGTGGCTTACGGTATCCTGTCAGAAATAAGGAGAAACCGAAAATGGGTAAGAGAGTATTTATGTTTCCCGGACAGGGCTCACAGTATATAGGAATGGGTAAGGAGTTTTACGATACAATGCCAAATGCAAAGGCAGTAATCGACCTTGCCAGTGAACAGACAGGCTTGGATATTCCGGCATTATGCTTTGAGGAAAATGACAAGCTGAATATTACAGAGTACACACAGATATGTATGCTTGCAGTTGAGGCAGCTATATATCAGGCAATCATTGACAAAGGTATCACACCTGATGTCACAGCAGGCTTAAGCCTTGGGGAATATGGTGCTCTCATCGCATCAGGAGCCATGACTATGGCAGATGCATTCGCAGTTGTCAGAAAAAGAGGAATTTACATGCAGGAGGCAGTTCCTACAGGTGGAGCCATGACAGCGGTTTTAGGACTTGATCCGCAGGTCATTGAGGATATCTGCAAAAAGACAGCAGATGAGACAAATTCAGTGGTATCGGTAGCCAACTATAACTGCCCGGGACAGATTGTTATCACAGGAGAAAAGGCAGCAGTAGATGCCGCCGCAGCAGCATGCAGCGAGGCAGGCGCCAAGAGATGTGTACCGCTCAAGGTAAGCGGACCTTTCCACTCAGCAATGCTTAAGGGCGCAGGCGAAAAGCTCGCAGATGCACTTGAGAGTGTAGAAATCCACGATATCAAGGTGCCATATATCACAAACGTCACAGCAGACTATGTGAAGTCACCGGCAGATGTTAAGGATTATCTGACAAAGCAGGTTTCATCGTCAGTACGCTGGCAGCAGACAATCGAGCGCCTTATCGCAGACGGTGCAGATGAGTTTGTGGAAATCGGACCGGGACGCTCACTCAGCGGATTTATGAGAAAGATAAATAGAGACGTAAAAGTCGTAAACATAGACAAACTGGAGGATTTTGAAAAGTATGTTAACAGGTAAAAATGCCCTGGTTACAGGCGCGAGCCGCGGAATTGGAAGACAGATAGCTCTTACACTTGCCGCAGCACACGCCTTTGTAATAGTAAATTATAATGGTTCAAAGGAAAAGGCAGATGCCGTTGTTGCAGAGATAAAGGCAGCAGGCGGTGATGCAGTTTCTTATCAGTGCAATGTATCTGATTTTGACGAGTGCCAGAATATGATAACAGCGCTCATCAAGGAGTACAAGCACATAGATATCCTCGTAAACAACGCGGGAATCACAAGAGACGGTCTCATCATGAAGATGAGCGAGGCAGACTATGACGCAGTGCTCGACACAAACCTTAAGGGTGCGTTCAACACAATCCGTCACATGTCACGCTATTTCTTGAAGCAGAAGTCAGGAAGAATTATCAATATTTCATCAGTTTCCGGAATACTCGGAAATGCAGGACAGGCCAACTACAGCGCAAGCAAGGCAGGAGTTATAGGACTCACAAAGGCTGTAGCCAGAGAGCTTGCCAGCCGGGGAATCACAGCAAACGCAGTGGCACCGGGCTTTGTAGAGACAGAGATGACAGATGTGCTTGCCGATGCGGCAAAGGAGAATCTTTTATCACAGATTCCGCTTGGCAGACCGGGAAACACAAAGGATATCGCAAACGCAGTATTATTTTTAGCATCAGATGCAGCAGGCTACATCACAGGCCAGGTGCTGTCTGTTGACGGAGGAATGGCAATATGAGTAGAAGAGTAGTTGTAACAGGACTTGGAGCAGTAACACCAATCGGAAATAATGTGGACGATTTCTGGGCATCGGTAAAGGCCGGAAAAATCGGATTTGACCACATCACAAAATTTGACACAACAGATTATAAATGTCACATTGCAGCAGAGCTTAAGGATTTTAACCCACAGGATTTTATGGACAGAAAGGCAGCAAAGAGAATGGAGCCATTCTCACAGTACGCTGTAGCTGCAGCAAAGCAGGCAATTGATGACAGCGGACTTGATATCGAAAAGGAAGATCCATACATGGTTGGATGTGCCATCGGTTCAGGTGTCGGAAGTCTTCAGGCTATGGAGCGCGAGACACAAAAGCTTTATGAAAAGGGACCAAACAGAGTCAATCCTCTGCTTGTTCCGCTTATGATCTGTAACATGGCAGCAGGAAATGTTTCTATCCAGTTCGGTCTCAAGGGAAAGAGTATCAATGATGTAACAGCCTGCGCTACAGGAACAAACACAATCGGTGAGGCATACAGAAGCATCCAGTACGGTGAGGCTGACGTGATGGTAGCCGGTGGTACAGAGGGCAGTGTATGTCCTATCGGAATCGCAGGATTTACAGCACTTACAGCGCTTTCTACAGTAGATGATCCGACAAAGTGTTCACTTCCGTTTGACAAGAACAGAAGCGGCTTTGTAATGGGTGAGGGCGCAGGAGTAGTTATCCTTGAAGAGCTTGAGCATGCAAAGGCAAGAGGTGCAAAGATTTATGCAGAGGTAGTCGGATACGGCTGCTCATCGGATGCATACCATATCACATCTCCGCAGGAGGATGGCGCAGGCGCAGCAAGAGCCATGACCAATGCCATGAGCGATGCAGGTGTCACACCGGCAGATGTAAAATACATCAATGCTCACGGAACGGGCACACATCACAATGATCTCTTTGAGACAAGAGCAATCAAGCTTGCGTTCGGTGATGAGGCTGCAAATCTTAAAATCAATTCAACAAAGTCTATGATAGGACATCTGCTCGGAGCAGCGGGAGCTGTTGAGTTTATAACATGTGTGAAGGAAATCCAGGATGGATTTATACATAAGACTGTTGGCTATGAGACTCCTGATGAGGAGATTGACCTCAATTACTGCAAGGACAGCTATGAGGAGTCTGTTGAGTATGCACTGAGCAATTCACTGGGATTTGGTGGACATAATGCAAGTATTCTGCTCAAGGCTTATAAATAAATAGCTTCTGCTTTTTAGGGGCTTCGCGCATTTAGGCTGTGAGGTCCGTGAGCACACAGTATATTCCTCGTGAAAAATATGAAGTCAGTCACGGCATTTTGCACGGACAGGCTGTGGTATGGTGCTAGCGCTTCTTGCTATTGGAGCGGATGGAACGCCGTGACAGTTCATATTTTTCATTCAGAACACACTGTGCGCTTCCCGGCTCCACATTGCGGAGCGCGAAGCATGTAGATAGTTTGGAGTAAATTGAGAAAGGATAGATGTATATGTCAGTTTTGAATACACAGCAGATTATGGATATTCTGCCGCACCGCAGTCCGTTTCTTCTCATTGATACGGTTGAGGAACTGGAGCCGGGCGTAAAGTGTGTGGCTAAGAAGAATGTGACTATGAATGAGCCACATTTTATTGGACATTTTCCGGGGAATCCGGTGATGCCGGGAGTGCTTATTATTGAGGCTTTGGCGCAGACCGGTGCAGTTGCCATTCTTTGTCAGGATGAGTGGAAGGGTAAGACTGCATATTTTGCAGGCATCAATAATGCCAAGTTCAAGCAGAAGGTGGTTCCGGGAGATACGCTGGAGCTGACCACTGAGATTATAAAGGTTAAGGGTCCTATCGGTGTGGGCAAGGCTGTTGCCAGGGTAAACGGCAAGGTTGCCTGTATGGCGGAGCTTACATTTGCAATAGGTTAATTGCATAAGGAGACATGATGAAGTTATTCAAGAAGAAAGATAAAAATATAGAAGCTGAAGAGACTTTAGCAAAGAACGCTGAGAGCGCAAAAACAGCCGCAGATGGCAAAAATGCCGGTGCAGCACAGGAAACAAAAGAGGATGTCCCTGAGACAATCGTTTGTCCCAAGTGTGGCAAGACTGTGCTCAAATCAGTTGTAAAACAGCACAAATACGTCTGCTATGAGTGTAATTATTATTTCCGTGTGCGTGCTAAAAACAGAATCAGAATGGTTTCCGACAAGGAAGCATTTGAGCCATGGTTTACAGAGCTTACAACAGGAAATCCTCTCAATTTCCCTGAGTATGAGGAGAAAATTGCAAAGACTCAGGAGAAAACAGGACTTTCTGAGGGCATTGTCATCGGTAAGACAAAGATTTACGGTGAGGAGACAGTGCTTGGTGTAATTGATTCAAGATTTATGATGGGAAGCATGGGTCATGTGGTTGGTGAGAAAATCACAAGCGCATTTGAGCGTGCCACAGAGGAAAGACTTCCGGTTATATTATTCTGCTGTTCAGGCGGTGCCAGAATGCAGGAGGGTATCATTTCACTGATGCAGATGGCTAAGACCTCAGCCGCAGCAAAGCGTCATTCAGAGGCAGGACTTTTATATGTGCCTGTACTCACAGATCCTACAACAGGTGGTGTGACAGCCAGCTTTGCAATGCTTGGAGACATCATTCTTGCAGAGCCAAAGGCACTTATCGGCTTTGCGGGTCCTCGTGTTATCGAGCAGACCATCGGACAGAAGCTGCCTGAGGGCTTCCAGAGGGCAGAGTTCCAGCTTGAGCACGGCTTTGTGGATATGATAGTTGAGCGTGAGGATTTAAAGAAGACTCTTTACAAGATTTTACGTGCTCACAGACCTACCACTGGCTATGCCAATTTTGACCCGCTTCACTCAGACGACAATTACGAGCCGACAGAGCTTATGAAGGAGCGCGAGGCAAAGGCTAAGCCATTTAAGGTATGGGACAAGGTCAGCGCCGCAAGACAGATTAAGAGACTTGCATCGGTTGACTATATGGACTATATCTTTGATGAGTTTATGGAGCTGCACGGAGACAGATATTTCCGCGATGACCCGGCTATCGTAGGTGGAATCGCATATTTAGACGGTCAGCCGGTCACAGTTATCGGTGTCCACAAGGGAAAAGACCTTGAAGACTGCGCAAAGAGAAACTATGGTATGCCATCACCTGAGGGCTACCGCAAGGCACTGCGCCTCATGAAGCAGGCAGAGAAATTCAACCGTCCGATCATAACCTTTGTCAATACATCAGGAGCTTATCCTGGAATGGAGGCAGAGGAAAACGGACAGGGTGAGGCAATCGCAAGAAACCTTTATGAGATGAGCGGCATCAAGGTGCCAATCCTTTGTCTCATGATAGGAGAAGGCGGAAGCGGCGGAGCTTTAGCTCTTTCTGTAGGAAATGAAGTGTGGATGATGGAAAATGCCACATACTCAATTCTCTCGCCAGAGGGCTTTGCATCTATCCTCTGGAAGGACGGAAAGCGTGCAAAGGAAGCCGCAGAGGTAATGAAGATTACAGCACACGACTTAAAGGAGCTTGATGTCGTGGATGATATAATACCTGAGTTTGGCGGAGCCGACGAGGATGCCCTTTCATCAATCGGAAACTACATGAAGGGCAACATGAAGAAATTCTTGGAAAAAGAAAGCAAATTGACAAAGGACCAGCTCTTGGAGGAAAGATACAAGCGTTTCCGCAAGTTCTAGTCCCGGAAAGGAAATTCTATGAAGATAGTTGGAACAGGAAGCTGCCTGCCACAGAGAGTGGTCTCAAACGATGACCTGGCAGCCATAATGGACACATCTGACGAGTGGATCAGCTCGCGTACAGGAATAAGAAACAGACACATTGCAACGACTGAGACAACTACCTCACTTGCCTGTGATGCAGTAAAAAGTGCGCTGCAGGATGCGGGAATTGACGGAAGTGAGATAGACTTGATAATAGCGGCAAGCGTATCCACAGACAAAATCGTTCCATCGCTCGCATGTCAGATTCAGGCTGAGATAGGTGCAGGCAGTGCAGTGGCATTTGACATAAATGCCGCATGCTCAGGCTTTTTATTCGGGCTTGCCACAGCGGATGCATATTTTAAGACCGGCAGGTTTCACAAGGCAGTTGTAGTGGGGGCAGAGGTTCTTTCAAAAATAATGGACTGGAATGACAGAAGCACCTGTGTACTCTTCGGAGACGGAGCAGGAGCAGCGGTTGTGACAGACGAGGGCGATGCCTTCAAGGGCTTTGTACAGGGCTCTGACGGAAAAGGCGGTGAGGCGCTTGACGGAGACAACCGTCCTGTAGTCAATCCGTTTACCGACAATGGAAAGCAGTCTGCACTCGGTGGCTATGTCACCATGGACGGTCCTGCTGTATACAAGTTTGCGGTAAAGACAGTGCCAAAGGCTATAAATGAGCTGCTTGATGAAATCGGCTGGAGCGCAGATGATGTGGATGTCTATGTGCTGCATCAGGCCAATATCCGTATTATTGAGTCGGTTGCCAAGAGGCTTAAGCAGCCTATGGACAAATTTCCGACCAATTTACAGCAGTGTGGAAATATTTCTGCGGCAAGTGTGCCGATTTTGCTTGATAAAGTCCGCAAAGATGGTATGATAAAGCATGAGGAAAAAATAATTTTATCAGGCTTTGGAGCAGGGCTTACATGGGGAGCCTGCGCCATAGAGTGGCAATAGAAAGAGGTATTTATGACGGCAGATGAAACTTTAAATGAATTATTGGTGTGTCTGTTCAAGGATTTGACAGAGATAGAGGGCAGATGTCTGATAACAGACGAATTTTCTGATATTTCTATCAACGATATGCATATAATAGAGGCAATAGGAGTCGATGAGCCAAAGCGCTCCGGCACCGTAGCCAAGCTTATGTCTATCACTCTGGGCACGCTGACAAAGGCAATAGATGGTCTCACCCGCAAGGGATACGTGAACCGTATCCGCAGTGAGGAGGATAAGCGTGTGGTAAAGCTCTCACTCACAGACAAGGGAAAGAGTGCATACTATCATCATGAGCAGTTTCATCGTCATATGATAGAGCATATAAAGGACGATCTTTCGGATGACGAAATGAAAGTTCTTATAACTTCACTTGCAAAACTCTCGGATTATTTCAAGGTGGTATATTCCGATGATGAGGAGAATCAGTACCAAAACTGGGATAATATAAATGAAGATAATAAATAAAATGAATTTTTTTTATATAAAACCTTCAAAAATTACTTGATTATAGCAATAGATTTATATAAAATAAACTTGTTGATGTAAAAAATAATTTTGTAAAGGAGATATAAAAATGAGCTATGTTGATGAAGTACTCGAAGTAGTAAAGAAGAAAAACGCAGATCAGCCTGAGTTCTTACAGGCAGTAACAGAGGTTCTTGATTCTTTAAGACCTGTAATCGAGGCAAATGAGGAATTATACAGAAAGAATGCGATTCTTGAGAGAATCACAGAGCCGGATCGTCAGATCATGTTCCGTGTTCCTTGGGTAGATGACAACGGACAGGTTCAGGTAAACAGAGGTTTCCGTGTACAGTTCAATAATTCCATTGGACCATACAAGGGAGGTTTAAGACTTCATCCTTCTGTAAACCTGGGTATTATCAAGTTCTTAGGTTTCGAGCAGGTATTTAAGAATTCTCTTACAACACTTCCAATCGGTGGTGGTAAAGGTGGTTCTGATTTCGATCCTAAGGGTAAATCTGACAGAGAGATCATGGCATTCTGCCAGAGCTTCATGACAGAACTTTGCAAATATATCGGAGCAGACGTTGACGTACCGGCCGGAGATATCGGAACAGGTGCAAGAGAGATCGGCTTCTTATTTGGACAGTATAAGAGAATTCGTGGATCATACGAAGGTGTGCTGACTGGTAAGGGTCTTACCTATGGTGGATCTCTTGCACGTACACAGGCTACCGGATATGGTCTGTTATATCTTACTAACGCATTATGGAAAGATCATGGTATGAGCCTTGAGGGAAAGACAGCAGCAGTTTCCGGATCTGGTAACGTTGCTATCTACGCAATCGAGAAGGCACAGGAGTTAGGTGTTAAGGTTGTAACATGTTCTGATTCTACCGGATGGATTTATGATCCAAACGGAATTGATGTTGCTCTTCTTAAGGAAGTTAAGGAAGTTAAGCGTGCCCGTCTTACTGAGTATGCAGCTGCTAAGTCAACTGCTGAGTATCATGCAAAGCAGAACGGTGAGCACGGCGTATGGCAGTACAAGGTAGACCTTGCTCTTCCATGTGCTACACAGAACGAGTTAGATATTGACGATGCAAAGATGCTCGTAGCAAACGGTGTTACATCTGTTACAGAGGGTGCTAACATGCCTACAACTCTTGAGGCTACAAAATACCTTCAGGAGAACGGAGTACTCTTCGTAGGTGGTAAAGCTGCCAATGCAGGTGGTGTTGCTACATCAGCACTTGAGATGAGCCAGAACTCTGAGAGACTTTCATGGACATTCGAAGAGGTTGACGGAAAGCTCAAGGGCATTATGGAGACAATCTACGCTAACATCAGTGATGCTGCTAAGAGATACGATGCAACAGTTGGTGGAAAGACTGACTATGTTGCAGGTGCAAATATCGCAGGCTTTGAGAAAGTAGTTGACGCTATGCTTGCACAGGGTGTTTGCTAATCTGTAGGCACTTATTGAATAATGACTATAAAACCCCTCCCACGGATAGAAGTCTGTGGGAGGGGTTTTGTAATAATATTTCAAAGAGAAAACTAATTTATTTCTTATTAGCAAATGCTCTGATACCGCCTGCTACGAAAAGTATAGAGGCGATAATAACGCCGGACACAAGCACAATAGCGTAAACATTGGCATTCACGCAGATATTGGAAGTCCAGTCAGAAAAATTCATGGACTTTATAGTGATTTGTCTGGTGCCAAAAATTAAAAACTCGCATATGTCATCGGCAAAAGCTGTCCAAACCGAAGCTATCAAAACTATAATTGCGGATTTTATAAATCCGTTTGCGTTTAAATATCGTGCATCAAAAAATATGAGCCAGGCTGCAAGTACAAAGACAAATGCTATAATGCAGCCGGCCTTCATTCCGGCAACATCGTTTGTATGACCACACACCTCAATGATTGTGAGGAAAAGCCATAAGGTATCCCACAGCATAGTGATAAGAGCTTTTTTGTCTGATAAAACAGGTGGAAGCTCAATTCCTCTGATGACAAACGGAAAGAGAACAATTGATAATCCAAATATAGTTGGAACAGACCAAAGCATAAATTCATTTGAACTATACATTCTGTCAACAAAAAAGAATATCAAGAGCAGAGCAAAAACACCGCAGATTATGCATTTGGTAAGTTTTTTCTGTTGTGCCATAAGTGGAACAACTGTCATTGTAGCTACAAGAAGCATAGATGCTGTTACCACCGCAAAGGTATTTAAACCACCGCCATTTGACAGGCATACTATGAATGTAATGAGTATTGGGATAAGCAGTAATCCGGCTATTATGACTCCGGTCTTGTAGGCAGCAGATTTTTCCTTTTTCTCATGCTGCTTTAATACACTGTCGGCCTCTTTTTTTATCATTGAATCAATAGAATCGTTTTTTAGCTCATTGTATGTATTTTGACATTTTTCACAAGTCTTAAGGTGTTTTTCAACAAGCCTTTTGCTTGAGGGACTGCATACATCGTCATAGTATAGTGGGAGTAAATCCTGAACTATATTGCAGGTTTCATCGGTTGATTGTGTAATTGGATTATTCATTTCTATCCATCCTTTCTTTGATTTTCAGTCTGGCTCTATGGTAAGTTACCCGTGCCCAGTTCTCTGTTTTTCCAAATATCATGCCTATTTGGGAGAATGGCAATTCACCAAATATTCTAAGCTGAAAGACCTCCTTGTAGGGCTCATCAAGCTCGTGCAGTATAAGATGAATCTGAAGAGCTGTATCTTTATTTTCTAGGCTTTTTACCATATTATCGGGTTGTTCGAGCTGCTCTTCGTCAAGCTCTGTAAATTTTGTGCTTTTTCGGCATTCGTCCATTGCCAGATTTCTTGCTATGCTGCAAAGCCAGGTCTGTTCGCTTGATTTGCCGGCATATGCCTTCTTTGCGGTCATGGCCTTATAAAAAGTATTCTGGGTAATTTCCTCAGCCTGATGTTGATTTTTTACAATTGTCATTACATATGAGTATACTTGCAAGTAATAGGAATTGTACAATTTCTCATAATCCAGAACTGTCACCTCCTTTTTTCATAGGTTAGACGTAGAAAGGATTGTTTTGTTACAAAAAATTTTAAGATTTTTTAATCGATGTATGATTATAGCATAAATTTTATCAAAAATGAAAATAATCTTGACATCCAAACCACAAAGGTTTACTATGGTTAGCGTAAGCTAATTAAATAATTATTCTTCAGGGCAGGGTGCAATTCCCTACCGGTGGTATAGCCCACGAGCCGCAAGGCATGATTCGGTGAGATTCCGAGGCCGACAGTAAAGTCTGGATGAAAGAAGATGTGAATATGATATATGCAGAGTATAGATAGCTGGGTTTTAGATTCAGTTTCAGATATAGATACAGCACATATCATAGTTATAAAAGATATCTACTCTGGAGTGTTTTGATACATTCCAGATTTTTTTGTCTCAAAATTCATTTATGATGAAATGCAGCTTGTGCATGTTTATCTGAGATTATGATATTTGAAATCATTAGGCCCTGAACGATAATAGTTCAGGGCTTTTTTATGCAGAAAGGAACTCAAATGACTGATGAACAATATATGAGAAGGGCGATTGAGCTTGCAAAACGTGGCATGGGATATACATCGCCAAACCCGATGGTCGGAGCTGTGATAGTAAAGGACGGCAGGATAATCGGAGAGGGCTGGCATGAGAGATACGGAGAGCTGCACGCGGAAAGAAATGCGTTAAAGCATTGCAAGGAATCGCCACGGGGAGCGGATATGTATGTGACTCTCGAGCCCTGCTGTCATCATGGCAAGCAGCCGCCATGTGTGGAGGCAGTGATAGAAGCCGGTATAAAAAGAGTATATGTGGGCTCGGATGACCCGAATCCGCTTGTCGCCGGAGGCGGTATCAAAATCCTTAAAGAGCATGGGATAGAGGTTGTCACGCAGGTGCTTAAAGACGAGTGCGACAGGCTGAACGAGGTATTCTTTTACTTTATACAGACTAGACGTCCATACGTCGCTATGAAATATGCCATGACGATGGACGGAAAGATAGCCACATATTCAGGACTATCAAAGTGGATAACAGGAGAAAAAGCGAGGGAACATGTGCAAAACCTGCGCCACAGATATAAAGCCATAATGGCAGGAATAGGAACAGTGCTTGCAGACGATCCACTGCTTACATGCAGAATCGAGGGCGGAGTAAATCCAATCCGCATAATATGCGATACGCACCTTAAGCTTCCACTGGAATCGCAGATAGTAAATACTGCAAAGGAAGTGCCGACGATTGTTGCAGTCAGTGAGCGATATCGTGAAACCGCACAGTCAGAAGCCTTGTCTGAAACTGAAATAGACAGTATAGAAAAAAACAATAATTATCAAAAAAACAGAAAAATAACACGGCTTGAAGAAAACGGAATAGAAATTCTGTATGTAGCTGAAAAAAACGGTTATATTGATTTAAATGACCTCATGCAAAAGCTCGGCGAAAGAAGTATAGACAGCATTCTGCTTGAGGGAGGCGGAATACTCAACTGGTCAGCCCTTAAGAGTGGGATTGTGAATAAGGTATACGCTTACATTGCACCAAAGCTTTTCGGAGGGGCGGATGCAAAAACTCCGATAGAGGGAAAGGGAACCGACTCACCGGCACATGCCGTGATGCTTGGAAGCAGTAAGGTGACAAAGCTTGGTGATGATTTCCTTATCGAGTGTGATGTTGTGTAATTGATGTAATTGTTACTGTTTCGCCTTGGTGAGACCGGAAACAATTTACCATGTAAATTATGCAAATGAGTGTGAGGAAAATATAGAAAAAGAAAGGCGATACACAATGTTCACAGGAATAGTTGAAGAAGTTGGAACAATAGATACAATTTCACGTGGAGCAAACTCAGCAGTACTTACAATCAGAGCTGAAAAAGTGCTAGCTGGAACAAAGGTCGGAGACAGCATAGCGGTAAACGGTATCTGCCTCACGGTCACAAGGCTCATGCCACATGCGTTTACAGCGGATGTCATGCACGAGACGCTAAACCGTTCATCGCTTGCAAATGCGCTGAGAGGAGCACATGTCAATTTGGAGCGTGCGATGGCGGCAGATGGCAGATTTGGCGGGCACATAGTGTCGGGACATGTTGACGGAACAGGCAGGATTGTGGAGGTTAAAAAGGATGACAATGCCATCTGGTATACAATACAGGCCACACCACAGCTCATGCGCTATATAGTCGAGAAGGGCTCCGTCACAATCGATGGAATAAGCCTCACAGTCGCAAAGGTGGCAGAGGATAATTTCTCGATATCAGCGATACCGCACACGGTAAGCCAGACTGTTCTAAAGGACAGAAAAGTGGGAGCTGTCGTAAATCTGGAAACAGATATCATAGGAAAATATGTTGAGAAGCTGTTGTGTAAAGGGCAGCCGGAAGGAATAACAAGAGATTTCCTGGCAAAATACGGCTTTTAACATAAAAGCACGGGTATCGTGCGGGTTTGCGAATGTGCGTGGGGCTGAATGGTTAAAAAATTATGTAATTGAACAGCTTCAAAATCATAAGAGAAAGGACATAAAATATGAAATTCAACACAGTAGAAGAAGCACTTGATGAGCTTCGTGCAGGGAAAATAATACTTGTCACAGATGATGAGGACAGAGAGAATGAGGGCGATTTCATCTGTGCGGCAGAATTTGCCACAACAGAAAACATCAACTTTATGGCGATGCACGGCAAGGGTCTGATATGCATGCCGATGTCGCAGGAATATGTAAAGAAGCTTCGTTTTCCGCAGATGGTGCAGGAAAATACAGACAATCATGAGACAGCATTTACAGTATCAATAGACCATGTCTCAACAACCACAGGCATTTCCGCAGCAGAGCGTTCAATCACCGCAATGAAATGTGTCTCTGATGACGCAAAGCCTGAGGATTTCAGACGTCCGGGCCACATGTTTCCGCTTCTAGCAAAGAAAAACGGCGTACTGGAGAGAAACGGACACACAGAGGCAACAGTCGATTTATGCAGGCTCGCAGGACTAAAGGAATGTGGACTGTGCTGTGAGATAATGCGTGAGGACGGTACCATGATGCGCACAACAGAGCTCATGGAGCTTGCAAAAAAATGGGACATCAAATTCATCACAATAGCGTCACTTCAGGAATACAGAAAGATACATGAAAAGCTCGTTGACCGTGTCACAGAGGTAAAGCTGCCGACCAAATACGGAGAATTCAAGGCATATGGCTTTGTCAACAGATTAAACGGAGAGCATCATGTGGCACTTGTAAAGGGCGAAATCGCAGATGGAAGGGATGTGCTCTGCCGAGTACATTCAGAGTGTCTCACAGGAGATGTATTCGGCTCACAGCGCTGCGACTGCGGCCAGCAGCTTGAAGCGGCCATGAGACAGATAGACGAGGAGGGTAGAGGAATACTGCTCTACATGCGTCAGGAGGGCAGAGGCATCGGCCTGATAAATAAGCTGAAGGCATATGAGCTTCAGGAACAGGGTATGGATACACTCGAAGCAAATCTGGCACTCGGCTTTGCCGGAGATGAGCGCGAGTACTATATCGGAGCCCAGATATTAAGAGAGCTTGGAGTACACAGCCTGCGCCTTCTCACAAATAACCCTGACAAGGTATACCAGCTCTCAGAGTTTGGCATGGAAATCAGCGAGCGAGTGCCAATCCAGATGAGTGCCACAGCGCATGACCTGTTTTATCTGAAAACAAAGCAGAACCGCATGGGACATATACTCTCATACTAGCAAAAATAAAAAAAACAAAAGGAGAACGAAAAATGAACGTAATCGAAGGAAAAATGACACAGGATGGAATCAAGGTAGGAATCGTAGTAGCAAGATTCAATGAATTTATCACATCAAAGCTCTTAGGAGGAGCAAAGGACGGACTCGTAAGACACGACGTGCCGGAGGAAAACATAGATGTAGCATGGGTGCCGGGAGCATTCGAGATACCACTCATCGCAAAGAAGATGGCAAAAAGTGGAAAATACGATGCAATCATCTGCCTCGGAGCAGTAATCAGAGGAGCAACAAGCCACTATGATTATGTGTGCAATGAGGTATCAAAGGGAATCGCGTCAGTATCACTCGAATCAGAAATCCCGGTAATGTTTGGTGTAGTCACCACCGAAAACATCGAGCAGGCAATAGAAAGAGCCGGAACAAAAGCCGGAAACAAAGGATATGACTGTGCACTCGGCGCAATCGAAATGATAAATCTCGTCAGACAAATCGGATAATATAATTATATGATTAAAGGGTCAAAAGGTATCATCGATGCATGCTTGCATGTAATTCGTTGTATACCTTTTGACCCTCATATCATTATATAGAATAATAGCATAATCCCCGAGGGTCAAATATCATCGATATTTGACCCTCGAATACTTATTATATCTCAAATTGTAAATTACTGTCACAACGTAAGTGGCGTAAGCGCCGGGCATCCATGCAGCGCACACGCACTCCCACCCACAAAAAAGAAGAAAAATTTAATATCTAAAGAATTGCACGAAAAATCTGTATATAGTATAATGATAGTTCAGGAAAACAAAACGGAGGACCATGAATTTTGATAGATATACATTGCCATTTATTATACGGAGTGGACGACGGCTCAAAGTCGCTCGAGGAATCGGTAGAGATGCTCAAGATAGCCAAAAAGCAGGGCATCACAGGCATAATCCTCACACCGCACCTGCGCCATGGAATGTTTAAGCATCCGCTTGAAAAGATAGAGCGACACTATAAAAAGCTGATGCCATATGCAAAGAAGCTTGGAATAGAATTAAAGCTCGGCACAGAGTATCATGTGGCAACCGATATGATAGATGCCTTTCATGGTGGGCTGTGTCATACACTGGCAGATACACAGTATATACTCACAGAGTATTCACATTCCAGCGAATACTCGTTTATATACAAGATGACGCGCGAAGCTATATTTGCAGGATATATACCGGTGATAGCACATGTAGAGAGATATGAGTGTCTCAGAGATATAAGCCGTATAGAGGATTTGCAGGAGCTGGGAGCGCTCATACAGGTCAATGCAGACTCAGTGCTTGGCATAGATGGCAGACACTTCAAGAGATATACAAAGAAGCTTTTGAAGGCAGGACTTGTTGATGTAATAGCAAGCGACAGCCATGGCACAAAGGAGCGCGTCTGCAACATGAAAAAATGCTATGAGTACGTGGCAAAGAAGTTCGGTGATGACTATGCGCAGGAAATCATGCAGACCACACCGGAAAATATAATAAACGGAAGATAATAAGTGTAAATGCGGGAATACATAATGGAAATCGCAGATTACGGGCTTACAAGTCTTTATTTTACAAGGAAGGACTTTATAAAGTGGTGGATGGCACCATAGGTTGTACCGCCATGATATATATTATCAAACACTTATTGAAGCATGAATAAGGAGAACATGAAAATGGAGATATTAGACTTAAACAACGATGAAGACACAAAAACAACCGATGAGATGGAGCCAAAAAAGCCGGAGGAAAAAACATCACCTGTCAAGGAAATCTTAAGCTGGGTGTTAACAATCGCATTTGCCATTGTAGCGGCAATACTCATAAAGAACTATGTCATTATAAATGCAAATATTCCGTCAGGCTCGATGGAGAACACCATACAGATTGGAGATGACATATTTGGCTTCAGGCTTGCATATACATTTTCAGACCCAAAGAGAGGGGATATAGTCATATTCAATGCACCGGATTCGCCTTCTGAGAAATACATCAAGCGTGTAATAGGTCTGCCGGGAGAGACAGTCACCATAGAGGACGGCCAGGTGTATATAGACGGTGAGGCGCTTGAGGAGGATTATCTCAAGTCAAACCAGAGCGGTGAGGATCCATGGAACATAAATGCGGGACCTTACGAGTTTAAGGTGCCACAGGACTCATATCTGCTGCTCGGTGACAACAGAAATGGCTCATCAGACGCAAGAGTCTGGGAGCACACATATGTGTCTAAGGACGATATACTTGCAAAAGCAATATTCAGATATTACCCGTTCAACAGATTCGGAGCGGTGAAATAAGCTGTAAATCAGGATATAAAATAAAAATAGAGGTAAAGTAAATGCCAAAGACAGAAACAGACATTGAAAAACGAAATAAATATGGCATGTTGTGCGGTATAGTCGGTATATTTTTAAACCTCATACTCTTTGCCGGCAAGCTATTTGCAGGAATGTTTAGCGGTGCAATCTCAATCACTGCGGATGCATTCAACAACCTGTCAGATGCAGGCTCATCAATCATCACGATAGCAGGCTTCAAGATGGCGGCACAGAGAGCCGACGAGGAGCACCCATACGGACATGCGAGGATGGAGTATGTGGCTACACTGGCAGTTGCAGCAATCATACTCATCATGGGCTTTGAGCTGTTCAGGGATTCCTTTGGCAAAATCATAAAGCCGCAGGACATAGAGTTTTCATGGCTTATTGTAGCGATACTACTGGCATCAATAGCCGTAAAATGCGTCATGGCGGTATACAATTTCTATTTTTCAAAAAAGCTTGATTCATCAACACTCGAAGCGACAGGCAGGGACAGTCTGTCAGACTGTATCGCTACATCTGTAGTACTTGCAGCCACACTCATAGCGCACTTTTCAAGACTCAATCTGGATGGAATAGGCGGTGTATTTGTGTCATTGTTTATATTCTATTCAGGAATATCGTCAGCCAGAGAGGCGATAGATCCGCTGCTTGGAGCAAAGCCGGAGCCGGAGTTTGTCGATAGACTCAAGGAGATGGTACTGGACTTTGACAAAAACATACTCGGTATGCATGACCTTATGGTGCATGATTATGGACCGGGACACAGGATAGTATCGTTTCATGCAGAGGTGCCGGAGGACGGAGATATGGTCGAGCTGCACGATATAATCGATAATCTGGAGCGCAGGATACGAAGGGAGATGGGCTGTATAGTGACCATCCACATGGACCCGGTAGCGATAGAGGACGAGGAGGTAGCCGGACTGAAGGCCGAGGTGCTCTCTGTGATAAAAGGGCTTGATTCGCACATAAATATGCATGATTTCCGTATTATCAGAGGTGATACACATACGAATCTGGTTTTTGACATTGCAGTTCCTTTTGGTTATATCACCTCAGATGATGATATATGCAATGCAATACAGGAAAATGTCAGGAAAAAGCTTGGAAAGAATTACTATACCGTGATAGAGGTAGACCGCGACAATTACATAAATATATAATAATAGGAAAAAAGTTATATCAATAAGCAATCACTATGTCGTTCATATCTAAAAAGTGTCGTTCATACCATAGTGATTGCTTTTTTTGTGCATAAAAGAATATAGTGAATATGCAAATTATTATGATTTTGTCAGTAATGAAAACTTTTAATCAAGTCATTTATCAGGAGAATAATACAAATGAATAATAGAAAGAGTAATTATATATATTGAAATGAGGCATAATTTAATGTATTTGGTTAATCAATGAATGCCATATTTTAATAGCATGTTTGGTTTTTCTTATGGTTATATTCTAGCACCAACCCAAAACCCAGCCCAACATCCGGAAAAATCTGTGAAAAAGTAGCTGAAACTGCAGAAATTCCTAAAACAGCACCCAAAATCCAGCCCAAGAGCCGGAAAAGACCCGGGAAAAAGTAGCTGAAACTGCAGAAATCCCTAAAACAGCACCCAAAACCCAGCCCAACATCCGGAAAAATCTGTGAAAAAGTAGCTGAAACTGCAGAAATTCCTAAAACAGCACCCAAAATCCAGCCCAAGAGCCGGAAAAGACCCGGGAAAAAGTAGCTGAAATCACTATAACCCCTAAAACAGCTCAAAAATATAGCCTGTTTTGGGATTTACATCGTGCTATCCTTTTAACTTAGTGCGAAACGCTTGCGGCTCACAACTGTGAAGGTACTGAACAGTTACATAAAATTATAATAAATAGCATATTATTATTGACATACTAATGATGATTACTTATGATAAAAATTGCTAAAAAAATGTCAAGGAAACATATAAACGTGAAAAAACAAAATCAAATAGCCCTGTTACCAATAGCAGTATTTCTCGTACTGTATCTGGGATTGGGAATACTTTTTGAATATGTAATGAAAATTCCGATGGGGTTTTATAATGTGCCCATCATAATAGCATTCCTCGTGGCAATACTGGTGGCATGTCTGCAGAATCGTAGTGTGAAATTCGACCAAAAGCTAGAGATAATGGCACAGGGACTGGCTGACAAAAATATCATAACAATGCTGCTCATTTTCCTTACCGCGGGAGCATTCGTGGGTGTAGTAGGTCGAAGCAGTGCGGAGAGCGTGGCATATTTCATGCTGTCACTGATACCGGCAAGGTTCGCGGTGATGGTGCTTTTTGTTGTGGCATGCTTTGTGTCTATTGCGATGGGGACATCGGTTGGAACCATAACACTGATTGTGCCGATAGCGGCAGCAGTATCGGATGCATCGGGCTTTGGTCTGCCGCTTTGTATAGGCTCCGTAATGGGTGGCGCGATGTTCGGAGACAACCTTTCCTTTATATCAGATACGACTATTGCCGCATGTAACGGACAGGGCTGTCAGATGAAGGACAAATTCAGGGAGAATTTTTTCATTGCACTTCCGGCGGCAGTAATGACGCTGGTTGTTATAGCAATTCTGTCATTCAGGACAGATATCGCGGGCGCTGTATCGCAGGAATATCATCTGTTGCAGATAGTACCGTATATTCTCGTGCTGTTCGGTGGAATTGCCGGAATAAATGTATTTGTAGTGCTTATAATAGGAATCATATCGGGAACGGTCATAATGCTCGCAACAGGAAATACAGCACCATACGATCTGCTTACCAATATGGGAAGTGGAGCGTCAGGCATGTTTGAAACCTGTATGGTTGCAGTGCTTGTGGCAGCCATGTGTGCGCTGATCCGTGAATATGGTGGCTTTGATGCTCTGCTTTCGGGGATTTACAGGACGTTTAGGGGCAAAAGAGGTGGACTGCTCGGTATGGGACTTCTGGTAGGACTTATCGATATTGCCACTGCCAACAACACAGTTGCTATAGTTATGGCAAATCCGATAGCAAAGGAAATGGCTCAGAAATATGATATAACCACACGTAAAACAGCGTCTATACTGGATACATTTTCGTGCATTTTTCAGGGGATGATACCATATGGAGCGCAGATGCTCGTGGCTATATCGGCAGTACACGAGCTGGGGCATGAGGTGTCAGCCTTTAATATACTGCCGTATCTGTTTTATCCGATGTTTCTGCTGGTAAGCTCGCTGGTGGCGGTTTTTGTTGTTGAAAATGGGAGAAAATTTAATTGAAAATGAAGTTTAAAGCGAAAAAATAATGAGGTTATAAATGAAAATGCCGGATAGAAATATGATATTTCATCCGGCATTTATTATGCTTCAATTAATTCTACCTTTGATGTTTGATATAGGATTTTTGTCATCATTTGTCGTCTGTCTGATATGGTTTGTCAACCAGTGTGTATAGAATCTCGATTATGTTGTAAAGCTGCGTGAATATCCATATAATAAAAAGGGAAAACGAAGCACGATTATGGATATGTAGTGACAAAACATGAAAAGGTGGCTGAATTTCCGGGAAACAGTCACGAAATAAATACGATTAAACAGGTGGGAATAGGGGTGTTTTTGAAAAAAAGCATAAAAAATACTGCATACGTGTTATACTACATTATATAGATGTCGTATGAAATATGAACGATAAACACATAAATAAACACAGGATATGAGAAGTAATCGCAATCACAAATATATTTTGTGAAATACAACAATTGCTTTCTCATAGGAAAAGGAGATAAAAATGCCGGAAAACAGTAGCTGTAGCAGCGCGGGAAGCTGCACAAAATCAAGCTGCGAGGGCTGTCCATCACATAATGGTGGACCACAGAGCTTCCTCGTAGAGCAGAATAAATTTTCAAACATCAAGCATGTAATAGGAGTTGTCAGCGGAAAGGGCGGAGTAGGAAAATCATTCGTCACATCCTCACTGGCGGTAAATATGGCAAAGAAAGGCTACAAGGTAGGTATCCTCGATGCCGATATCACAGGACCGTCAATACCAAAGATGTTTGGCGCACATGACCAGATACTTGGAGACGAAAACGGCCTGATGCATCCGTATGAGACAAAAGAGGGCATCAAGCTCATCTCAGTAAATCTGCTAATGGACAACGAGGAGGATCCGGTTATCTGGAGAGGCCCAGTCATTGCCGGAGTAGTAAAACAGTTCTGGAACGAGACAGCATGGGGCGATATAGACTATCTATTCGTTGATATGCCACCGGGAACAGGAGATGTACCTCTCACCGTATTCCAGTCCCTCCCGGTAGATGGAATCGTAATCGTCACATCACCACAGGAGCTTGTTAATATGATTGTCAAAAAGGCCTACAACATGGCAGAGGCAATGCATATCACAGTGCTTGGTGTGGTAGAAAACTTCAGCTATCTCAAATGCCCTGACTGCGGCAAGGAGATAAAGCTTTTTGGAGAGAGCCATATAGACGAGATCGCCAAAGAGCTTTCAGTACCGGTACTTGGCAAGTTGCCGCTTGATACATCATATGCAGCTATCGCCGATAAGGGTGATTTCTACAGCATAGAAAACGATCACCTCGCAAAAGCAACCGAAGTACTTGAGCACATTTAAATATTTTGTAACTGTTCAGTATCTATATAGTTACAATATTTCTTTATGAAGCAGGCATATATATCCGCCGAGTGCGGTATATATGCCTGTATTTATATGTAATTATATCCATAACGTAAAAGGCGAATGCCAAATATTAAACTTTCTTTAAATATGCAATTTCCCTATTTACATTTCGTTTCATTGGCTTCATAATCATATTACCCACGGATTAAACAATAGTTTTCATACTCAAAATTTACGAAAACAACCAAAAAAGGTAAAAAGAGTTAATTTTATTATCAATATTTACCCAAAAACAATAATTTTAACGTCAATTTTTATAAAAAAATGCCCTTGTTTTTGTGCATATTTTTGTCTATATTATCATGTAGTAAAGAGAAGGTAAAAGAAAGGCAAATAGGAGGAAAATATGAAGAAAATATTTGATGTATTGAATGTCATTAAACAAAAGCTCTTTGTAAAGAAAGACAAGATTCATTCAGAAAAATATTATCGCAGAATTGATTTTTTAAATAAATATTCGCTTTTATTCCATGCAATTATAGCGATGGCTATCGTATTTATAGTGGAGATTATCTCGCGCAGGAGCTTTATCTCTGCATGTAAGTTCGTAGATGCACATACACTTGCGTTCATGTACAATTCATTTTTAGTGTTTGTATCATTTTCACTTGTGTATCTGTTCAGGCGCAGGGCTTTTGCAAGGGTAATAATTACAGGTTTTTGGACTATCCTCGGAATCATCAACGGCTGTGTGCTTTCAAACCGTGTCACACCGTTTGGTTATACTGATTTAAAGTGTATTCCGGAGCTTTTTGCCATGAACAATACCAGCTATTTCACAGCGCAGCAGGCTACAATAGTTGTAGTTGGACTTGGTGCATTTGCACTGTTTCTTGTGGCTCTTTTTATCAAGGGACCTAAATATACAGGAAAAATCCGTTATGCAGGTGTTTCAGTGGCATTTTTAGCACTGCTTTTCGTGGCAATCCCTGTCACAACCAATGTGGCACAGAATACCAATGTGGTTGCCAGCTACTATTCAAATATCGCCCAGGGCTATGATGATTATGGCTTTGTATACTCATTCTCATCTACTGTAGTGGACCGTGGAATGAAAAAGCCGGAGGACTACAATAAGCAGAATGTGGAAGATGTAGAGCAGAAGGTCAATTCACAGAAGCAGACCACCACAGTGGACGGAAAGACCGGTCCAAACATCATCTGTGTGCTTTTAGAGTCATTCTGTGACCCGGACGAGATTAATTTCCTTCAGGTGAATGAGGATCCTATTCCTACATTCCATGAGCTTGAGAAAAACTATTCAAGCGGATATCTGAATGTACCTGTAGTCGGAGCAGGAACTGCTAACACAGAGTTTGAGATGCTTACAGGACTCAGCATGCAGTATTTCGGTACAGGAGAGTATCCATACAAGACTATCTTAAAGCAGACAGATTGCGAGAGCATTGCCTCTGATTTGTCTAAGATTGGATATGCAACACATGTAGTGCACAACAACGGTGGTAATTTCTACAGCCGTACCAATGCATTTTCTAAGATGGGCTTTGACACCTTTACAAGCAAGGAGCTCATGAATATCACAGAGTACACTCCAAACGGAAGCTGGCCTACAGATGATATTCTCGTCAGCGAGACTATGAAGACCTTTGATGCTACACCGGATCAGTCTGATTTTACTTATATCATCACAGTTGGTACTCACGGTGACTATCCAAAGGAGCCTGTTATTGAAAATCCTACATACACCGTATCAGGTGTTGAGGACGAGGGCATGAAAAATGCCTGGACATATTATGTAAACCAGCTCAACGAGGCTGACCGCTTCATCAAGGAGCTCACAGATGAGCTTTCTAAGAGAGATGAGGACACCATCGTTGTTATGTTTGGCGATCACCTACCTACAATGGGACTTCAGAATTCTGATATGAAGTCTGGTGATATCTACAAGACAAAGTACATCACATGGAACAACATGGGACTGCCAAAGGAGGATGCTGACCTTTATGCTTACCAGCTTCTTGCCAAGACTACAGACACTGTAGGTATCCATGAGGGAACTATCATGAACTATCATCAGACTCAGATGAACAGCACAGATGAGGCATCATATCAGGATGGACTTGACCTGTTACAGTACGATATCCTTTATGGAAAGCGCTACTGCTACAACGGCACAGATTTATATCCGGCTTCAGATCTTGTCATGGGAATTGACAAGGTGGACATCACAAATGTGTCTGATTCATCGACCGGTGATACAGTATATATTTACGGTCATAACTTTACCAACTGGAGTAAGGTTTATATCAACGACTCCAAGGTGGCTTCGACTTATCTCTCAGCAGGTGTGCTTGCTATCAAGAAGGAAGACATCAGTGATGGTGATGAGATAACTGTGTGCCAGGTTGGATCTAGTGATACCATTTTTAGAAAGTCTGAGAATGCGTATACATATGTGGATCCTGCAGTGGAGCACGACAGTGAGTCGGAGACAGATGAACCGACAGATAACCAGTAGAAAAATATAGTTTATATGCGCCGTCCATGGCGCATGTAATCCTTGCCCCGCCGTCCTTGGCGGGGCATTTCTGCGTTTTATGGGCAAAATTTCTACAGTATCTAGGCAGTTTTGTGCTTGTAAAATGTAGGTATGGTGTGTCTTAAGATATAATTAATGGGTTGAAAATTGTGTATATTGATGATACAATTTCTACGGTTAAGAGTTTGGTAGGATTTACGGACGTGACAGATATCTGCAGGCCGGTGATGTATACCGAATTTAATACTTTAATTGTAGAAATTAAGAATCTAAGTATGGAGGTGAATTTCATGGACAGTAGTGATGGTCTTGGGCGAAGTAAGAACAACATCGGTGCTGATATACAAGTGAGTATTGTATTGGCAGGCATAGTGGATTCTGTCCGTGGAAGGATTCATCACCGGACAGTTTTTAGAGGTACAGTGTAGGCATATTAAGGAATATCGGCTTACGCCGTGCTGTATTTTGCTGTGCACAAATGCATACTTGTTTATATATCAGAGCACCGTTAGGTGCTTTTTTCGTGCGCAAATTTATTGAGTGCACGGGTTTCGTCCTTTCTATCATGGAGTAATTTTTATGTTCCAAAATCCCGGGATTTTGGAGAACCACATATGTTTATTTTATGTGGAGAATGCTATCGGAAATGAGAAAGGAGAGAAATGGAGATGAATACAAAGAAATACGAAGAGCTTCTTGTTCTATTGAGAAGCCACAAAACGGATAAGGAAATTCTGGAGGTTTTGTCAGACTATCATGAGAATGATATTGCTGATATGCTTGCAGGAATGAACGAGAAGGAGCGCAAACGTCTTTACAGGCTCCTTGGAACACAGCGGACAGCGGAGATTTTTGCATATCTTGATGAGCCGCAGGCCTATTTTGATGAGCTGTCTGTGGAGCAGGCTGCCAGGGTAGTATCGCTGATGGATTCGGATGATGCTGTCGATTTGCTTGAAAATCTGGAGGATGAGGACAAGAAGGAGATTGTAGAGCATCTGGATGAGGAAGCGGAAAAGGATGTCAGGATGCTTCTGTCATATGACGATGATGAAATAGGCAGCTATATGACAACCAACTACATCTGTATTCCGGGTGGCCTGACAGTGAAGCAGGCTATGAGCCAGCTCGTGAGGCAGGCGGGCGAAAACGACAATATCATGACTATATATGTGGTTGATTCAGATGAATGCTTTGCGGGAGCTATCGATTTAAAGGATTTAATCACAGCCAGGGAGGGCATGAATCTGGAAAGCATTATAGCCCATTCATATCCATATGTGCTAGACCATGAGAAAATCGATGATTGTATCGACACAATCAAGGACTACGCTGAGGATTCAATTCCGGTGCTCTCAAAGGATAAGCATATCCTCGGTGTCATCACATCTGATGATATTGTAGAGATGGTAGACAATGAGATGGGTGAGGACTATGCAAAGCTCGCCGGACTGACCGCAGAGGAGGATCTGAAGGAGACCACACTGCAGAGCATGAAAAAGAGAATGCCATGGCTTATCATCCTGCTTTTTTTGGGAATGATAGTGTCTTCCGTAGTCGGAATATTTGAGAATGTGGTAGCGGCTTTGCCGATAGTCATCTGCTTCCAGTCGCTGGTACTTGACATGGCAGGAAACGTAGGAACACAGTCACTGGCTGTCACAATCAGAGTGCTCATGGATGAGAATCTAAGTGGTAAGCAGAAGCTTTTGCTTGTAGTAAAAGAGGTAAGAATAGGCCTTGTAAATGGTGGCTTGCTTGGAATAATGGCACTTGTATTTCTCGGAATATATGTGCATCTGTTCAAGGGCTACACATGGCTTGGAGCATTTGCGGTATCAGGCTGTGTAGGAGTTTCGCTGCTTGTGGCAATGGCAATTTCAAGCCTTGTGGGCACAGTGATTCCGATGTTTTTCCACAAGATAAAGATTGACCCGGCGGTTGCGTCTGGTCCGCTTATCACGACGGTGAATGATCTGGTGGCAGTTGTGACCTATTATGGACTGGCATTTCTTTTCCTGATTGAGTTGTAATATTGGTCGTAGTACATAAACATTTAGAATATATAAAAGCCTGGAAAGAGTTGAGTTTTTATTGGCTTTATTTGGTAACTAGTGTATACTATTTGCATATAACAGCTTCGTTAAGCAGATATAAATACACATAAAAGAAAGGTATAATCATGGACATCGTATTAGGAAATTACAAAGGATTAAAGGCAAACATCCCTTATATTGCATATACAGAGGAGGATGTTAATTCACAGATAGCGACACTTCTTTCAGGAAATCCTGTCAGAGAGCAGAAAACAGGCCCGTTAGCAATGGGCGACACGGCAGTAATAGACTACGAGGGCTTTAAGGACGGAGTTGCGTTTGAGGGCGGAAAGGCTGAGAAATATCCTCTGGGAATCGGTTCAGGCTCTTTTATTCCGGGCTTTGAGGAGCAGCTTGTAGGCATGGAAATCGGTGAGGACAGAGACATCAATCTCTCATTCCCTGAGCAGTATCATGCGCCGGAGCTTGCAGGCAAAGCGGTTGTTTTCAAGGTTAAGCTGCACGAGATTTACAATGAGAAGGAAGCAGAGCTGAACGATGAGTTTGCAGCATCTCTCAATTTCCCTGAGGTACAGTCAGTGGAGGATTTAAAGAAATATATCAACGAGTATCTTGAGTACCAGGTAGAGGCAAGAAAGGCAGATGCGGCAAGGGAAAAGCTCTATGACCAGATTCTTGAAAGCAGCTCATGCCTTGTTTCGCCACAGGCAGTAGAGACAGCGGTAAATATGCAGCTTCAGCAGATGGCAGCATCATTTGCACAGCAGGGTGTGGCTATGGAGCAGTATCTTCAGATGACAGGCAAGACTATGGATAGCTTAAAGGATGAACTCAAGCCAGTTGCACAGAAGCAGGTAAAGCTTGAGGCTGTTCTCGATGAAATCATCAGAGTGGAAAATATCACTGTATCTGACGAGGAGATGGATGAGCAGTATGAGCTTATTTCACAGAAGTATGGTCAGCCTGTTGACGTTGTAAAGCAGGTGCTTCCAAAGGCACAGCTCAAGCCGGATTTACTTCGTATGAAGGCATCACAGCTCATCATCGATGCGGCTGAGATTATCATGGAAGAAAGCGGAAAATAATGTATAGAATATTTTTGGTTGAGGATGACGAGACCATAGCAAAGCTTGTCAGAAGACATTTGGAAAAATGGGATTATGATGTGCATGTGGTGCAGAAATTTGATGCTGTAATGTCAGAATTTGCATCATTTGATCCGCATCTTGTGCTTATGGATATCGGTCTGCCGTTTTACAATGGGTATCACTGGTGTACGGAAATCAGAAGGGTATCAAAGGTTCCTGTGGTTTTCCTGTCATCCGCTGCTGATAATATGAATATAGTGATGGCAGTCAGTATGGGGGCTGATGACTTTATAGCAAAGCCGTTTGACCTCGATGTGCTGACCGTAAAGATACAGGCTATCATCAGGCGCTGCTATGATTTTGGCGCAAACAACAGTGTTTTGGAGCATAATGGCGCCATGCTCAATATATCTGATGCCACCATAACCTATGACGACAAAAGGCTCGAGCTTACAAAGAATGAGCTCAAAATATTGCAGACACTTTTTGACAACAAAGAAAGGATTGTATCACGCAGCCTTCTAATGGAAAAGCTGTGGGAGAGTGATGCGTATGTGGACGAGAATACACTTTCGGTGAATGTCAACAGGCTGCGTAAAAAGCTGGATTCTATAGGGCTTGAGAGCTTTATTGTCACAAAAAAGGGGCTTGGGTACAGGCTGGGGTGAGAGGTCATGGCAAAAATACAAAACAAACCGCATCTGACAAATTTTATAAAACAAAACTATATATGGATTTTGATGATAGTCACAATGACCTGTATCCATTTGCTTTACATGTACCTGATTGGTGCGCGCAAACAGGATCTGGTGTATGCGGCAGTGCTTGATGCAATACTTCTTCTGATAACAGTTTTGGTTGGATTTTTCAGATATAGCAGCAAGGTAAAAGCTCTAAGCGATGCTTTAAAGCATCCGGTTGAGGAACAGGCACAGCTTCCAGAAGCAACAGATGATGTGGAGATACTTTATCATCGGCTGCTGGAAAATCAAAGTATTGCAAGAAGTGAGTCAGAAAGCAGTGCTGCAATCAGACAATCACAGATGAGAGATTATTACTCTATGTGGGTGCACCAGATAAAGACCCCGATATCGGCTATGAAACTACTGCTTGAGGCAGAGCGGGAGGAGCTTGGGCAGCTTATATATGATGATGAACAGAGTCAGTGCCATATAGGCGATAGAACCGGTGGGAATATCGGTGCTGCCGGATTAAATGCTGCTTTGAAACAACAGGCTGTACTCACAGAGCTGTCAGATAACATGGACTCGTTTGAGGACGAATTGTTCCGCATAGAGGAATATGTCAGTATGGCTTTGCAGTATCAGCGTGTGAGCAGCACCGAAAATGATTTTGTGCTTGAAAAAGTCAGTGTGGATGGTGTCATACGTGATACCATTAAAAAATATGCAAAAATTATGATACGAAGGCATATTGGGATAAATTATTCAGGAACCGGGCAGGAGGTATATACTGACGGAAAATGGCTTGCATTTATGCTGGAACAGATACTTTCAAATGCCATAAAATATACCCCGCAGGGGGTTGTTACAATAGAAGCTGCAGAGGAAAAAGACCGGTTTTTTATTACAATAAAGGATACCGGAATAGGAATCAAAGCCGAGGATCTGCCACGCGTTTTTGAAAAGGGCTACACAGGCTACAATGGTCATGCCGATAAGAAGGCTACAGGAATTGGGCTTTATCTGTGCAGGCAGATGGCAGACAAGCTGGGGCATACAATCCGCATGGAGTCAGAGATTGGAAAAGGAACTAAGGTGTGGATAGGGTTTGAATTGGATTATGCGGATGTGAGAGATTAGGATAAATCGGTGTAATAAGTTTGACTGGAAATTGTATCCAAAATCAGATATAATAATATATTATGAGAAATAAAAGAGTATGTGATTATATAGCGGAAGCTATTCAGAATGAAATTTTATCAGGACGTATGTCATCAGGAGTGCCATTGCGACAGGAAGAGCTTGCGGATAGTCTCGGTTATTCGAGAATACCAATCAGGGAGGCATTGCAGATACTTGAGTCGCAGGGATTGGCAAAGCGACTGGCAACAAGGCATGTGGTGGTGGCTGATTTTTCGGACGAGGTGATAACGGAAATCTATGAGCTGCTTTCAGATGTGGAGATAAAACTGTTAAAGGGCATGCTGCAGTCTGGTATATGTTTGTGGGATAAAGTGGTCAGTGATAACAGTGAGCAGCCCAATTGCGTACATGAGCCATCTGCTATAAATGAAAAATTGTCTGCAGAGTTGCAGTTTCATGAGACAATTATATCCAATAGTCATAACGAGTATTTTACACATATTCTTGAAAATGGTCTTTGGTGCTATATCAGGTTTGCGGTTGAAGAGACGGCAGCAGGCAGGGAAAATGCGCGAAGACTTGAGCTGTTATCGAAAATAGCAGAGGCATATTCGGATAAGGATATAAATATTGTCAGAGAACTTTTGGGAGAATATTTTGGAAGTCTTTGTGAGGCTGTTATAGCAGAGAGGGAAGAAAGCAGCAGGTAATTGGTGACTTATTTTATACTGAATAATGACAGATGATTCGGAAGCATATAAAATTAAAAGATAACAAGAGGAAAAAGTAATTATGATAGGACTTAAACCGATAAAGATTCCGTCAGCGAAGGAGCGTGTAGCATCGGAGCTGCGCAAGGCAATTTTGTCAAAACAGCTAAAAGAGGGAGAAAATCTTACACTGGAAAGTGTAGCGCAGCAGCTTAATGTATCTATAACTCCCGTGCGTGAGGCTTTTCAGATATTAGCGCATGACGGACTTATCAAGCTAAGACCGAATAAGGGAGCAATAGTACTTGGAATTACAGAGACGTACATAAGGGAGCACTATCAGCTTAGAGGCATACTCGAGAGCGCATGTGCAGGTTTTGCTGCTTCACCTGATATCGATATCAGCAAGATAGAGCAGTCATATCTGGATGCAAGGGAGATGACCGCTTCCGGAGATTATAGCAGATATGCGGATTTAAACCGTGAGTTTCATAGTGAAATCTGGGCAGCATCTGGCAACAAAAAGATGGAAAATATGATCGCAGAACTATGGAACGGACTTTCAATGGGCAGCATGGTCACAGAGGAGGAATATGCGGGCATTTCTATAAAGGAGCATGAGGCTATATACGAAGCAATCAAGGCTCATGATGTGCAGCTTGCACAGCGGAGGATGTATGAGCATATCATGCGTAGTCGTGATGATATGCTGACATATTATGTGTAGATGTAAGTTACTAATTTAACACATTACTTGTAATAGATGCACAAATTGAATAGGTGGAATATATATAAATTGCCGAAATTGTCAAAAAGGTATTGACGATTTCGGTTTTTTGTTATATCTTAAACTCAGAAATTGGATACAATATCAAATATCAAATATTAAACGGAGGAGGAAAATGATATGAGTCCAGCAACAATAACACTTTTATTCTTATTGTTTGCCGTTGTGATGTTCGTGTGGGAAAAGATTCCGCTTGGGGTTACATCCATGATAGTATGCGTCGGTCTTGTTATCACAGGAGTACTGGATTGGAAAACAGCTTTTTCAGGATTTATTGACAGCAATGTAATTCTTTTCGTAGCGATGTTTATCGTCGGAGGAGCATTGTTTGAAACCGGTATGGCAAACAAAATTGGAGGAGTGGTCACACACTTCGCCAAAACAGAGAGGCAGCTTATCATAGCAATCATGGTGATTGTGGGACTGATGAGCGGAGTACTTTCAAACACAGGAACTGCAGCAGTTCTCATTCCGGTAGTTATCGGAATTGCAGCAAAATCAGGATACTCGAGATCGAGACTTCTTATGCCACTTGTTTTTGCAGCAGCCATGGGTGGAAATTTATCTCTCATCGGTGCACCGGGAAATCTCATAGCACAATCAGCTATGGGAGAGATTGGACTTAGCTTTGGATTTTTCGAGTATGCAAAGGTAGGACTTCCGATACTTATAGCAGGTATTCTGTACTTTGCATTTATAGGATACAAATTCCTGCCTGAAAAGCAGGGCAGTACGGAAAGCTCATATGATGAGCAGAAGGATTTTTCAAACGTGCCTAAATGGAAACAGATGCTGTCATTGATTATCTTACTCCTTACACTTTTGGGAATGATTTTCGAGGACAAGATTGGCATCAAGCTTTGTGTCATCGGCTGTGTCGGAGCACTTGCCCTTATCATTACAGGCGTTATCAGTGAGAAAAACGCACTTAAATCAATAGATTTGAAAACCATTTTCTTATTTGGTGGAACTCTTTCACTTGCAGCGGCGCTTCAGGAGACCGGGGCAGGCGAAGAAATCGCAACAGCGGTTATCGGTATACTTGGCAAAAATCCATCACCATACGTTCTCACATTCGTAGTGTTCATGCTTTGCTGTGTACTTACGAACTTTATGTCAAATACCGCCACCACAGCACTTTTGGTTCCAATCTGCGTATCAATTGCCACAGAGATTGGAGCTGACCCGAGTGCAGTACTTATGGCATGTGTTATCGGTGGTTCATGTGCATACGCCACACCTATCGGTATGCCTGCCAACACAATGGTCATTACAGCCGGAGGATACACCTTCAAGGATTATGCAAAGGCCGGTATTCCGCTTATAGTAGTGGCGACCATTGTAAGTATGGTCTTACTGCCGATTTTCTATCCGTTCTTCCCATAAGAACGGATGGGAGTGGGTAAACAATAAATTAATATTTAATTATTTACAAGATTTATATTAGGAGGAAAAACTATGTCAAACGAGAAACAGGTAGAACAGCTTACCACCTATATGGCAAATTTTATCGCTCATATAGCAAAAAAATTACCGGATGATGTCATTGCAAAACTGACAGAACTCCGTGAAAAAGAGGACAGTCCTCTTTCAAAAACAATCTATGATACAATGTTTAGAAATCAGGAGCTTGCGGTAAAACTTAACCGCCCAAGCTGCCAGGATACAGGAGTACTTCAGTTCTGGGTTAAATGTGGAACAAAATTCCCACTTATTGATGAGCTTGAGGGACTTTTAAAAGAGGCAGTTGTAAAAGCTACATTTGAGGCTCCTCTTCGTCACAACAGTGTTGAGACTTTCGATGAGTACAATACCGGCAAGAATGTTGGTAAAGGAACACCTACAGTATTCTGGGATATCGTGCCAAACAGTGACAAATGTGAGATCTACACATACATGGCAGGAGGTGGATGTACACTTCCGGGAAAAGCTATGGTACTTATGCCTGGAGAGGGCTATGAAGGAGTTACAAAATTCGTAATGGATGTTATGACTACTTATGGTTTAAATGCATGCCCACCTCTCCTGGTAGGTGTAGGTGTAGCAACATCTGTTGAGACAGCAGCACTTTTATCAAAGAAAGCACTCATGCGTCCAATCGGATCTCACAATGAGAACGAGAGAGCCGCAAAGATGGAAAAACTTCTTGAGGATGGTATCAATGCTATCGGCCTTGGACCTCAGGGAATGGGCGGAAAATACTCAGTAATGGGTGTAAATATCGAGAACACAGCCCGTCATCCATCTACAATCGGTGTAGCCGTAAACGTAGGCTGCTGGAGCCACAGACGCGGACACATTGTTTTTGATAAGGACCTTAACTATACAATCACAACACATTCGGGGGTGGAATTATAATGGTAGAGAGAATTAATGGAAAAACAATTTTAACAACACCAATCTCAGCAGAGGATCTTAAAGGAATAAAAATCGGAGATATTGTATACTTAAATGGAAGCATGACAACATGCCGTGACGTAGCACACCGACGTCTCGTTGAGGAGGGAAGAGAACTTCCGGTAGACGTAAGAAACAATGCTATTTTCCATGCAGGACCGATCATCCGTCCACTCGAGAATGACAAATTTGAGATGGTATCTGTTGGACCGACAACAAGTATGCGTATGGAAAAATTCGAGTACGAGTTCGTAAAAGAGACCGGCGTACGTGTTATCATCGGAAAAGGTGGTATGAAAGAGAATACAGAGCGTGCATGTAAAGAGTTCGGTGCCATTCACTGCGTATTCCCGGCAGGAAATGCAGTAGTAGCCGCAACAGAGGTTGAGGAAATCGTCCGCGCAGAGTGGAGAAATCTCGGAATGCCTGAGACACTCTGGAACTGCCGTGTGAAAGAGTTTGGCCCACTTATCGTATCTATAGATACAGAGGGTAACAACTGGTTCGAGCAGCAGAAAGTTGAGTTCAACAAGAAAAAAGATGCAGCAACAGAGGAAATCTGCAAGCAGGTAGGATTCATCAAATAGTTGCCGGAGCCTGGTATCAAATTTATTTAGAACCCAATTGCCATGAAAGTATTCTGGCAAAATATATACCCGCAGAATGCGGGAGAAAACATAAAAAAATATAATTTTTCGCGCAAAGGCTCTCACATAATTTGACTATTATGTGGGAGCTTTTAGATATATGAAATTAGAATAGTATGATAATCATTTCCATAGGATATTAAAATAAATTACTGCAATAAAAAAGATTATTGCCGGTAACTAAAAAAGAGAGGAATAAATGATAATGAAGCAATTCCTGAGAAAAACAATGAAAAATGTAGCAGCCTACGTGGAACTTTTTCTGTCGGCAGTACTGGTGTTTGTGATAGTGGTGCTTATTATAAAGCTTATAGGGCAGTGCTTTTTTGATATATGGCATGATAAAATTAAACTGGAGTATTACATGGAATATATCATGTCGCTTGCAATCGGCGTGGAGTTTGTGAAAATGCTCTGTACTCATAAGCCGGGCACAATCATAGAGGTGCTTTTGTTTGCGACAGCCAGGCAGATGATCGTGGAGCATCTCAATGTATATGAGACACTTGTCGGAATAGGTGCGATAGCGGCGCTTTTTGCCATCAGAAAATTCCTTTTCTGCAGCTTTGATGAGGCAGACCACATGATATGCCGTGGCAGCCAGACGGTAGCGAGGGCGAATTTTATTTCCGGAACAAATATACCGGAGGAAAAGACAAAGCTGCTTAGAGATGTGATAAGCGAAAAATTGCAGGATGAGGGTAAAAATGTGTCAATCGGAGCCTGTGTGTATTACCAGGATTGTGCGCTCAGAGTTGATAATGTGAAGCAGGGCGTTGTCACAAGAGTCGAGGTAATTAAAAATCTGTAGATAAAAAGAGGATCAGCACATCTGTGCTAATCCTCTTTTTGCTACTCCAGATTAAGTTTCTTTGTCATTTCTTACAAAAATGTAAGATACAAGGTCGAAATGTAAGCTGATTCGATAGCATACATTCCGGCATTTTGTTATTATAATTACATGAAGCAGCAACAATGTAAGTTGTGAAGCCGATTATGACGTCATATTTAAAATAAATGCAACAAAAATAGAAGTTTAAATAACATTTTGAAATCATCGTAAAGGAGCATTGAAATGGCAATCTTAGAAGTAAGTAACCTCAAAAAAATATATACCACCAGATTTGGTGGAAATCAGGTACAGGCATTGAAAAACATCAATTTCTCTGTAGAGGAAGGTGAGTATGTTGCAATCATGGGAGAGTCCGGCTCAGGAAAGACGACACTCTTAAATATTCTCGCGGCACTTGATAAGCCGACAGCGGGAGAGGTACTCTTAAATGGAAAGAACCTTGTCTCATTGAAGGAAAAGGAGATATCTGCCTTCAGACGTGAGCATCTGGGCTTCGTATTTCAGGATTTTAATCTGCTTGACAATTTTTCACTGAAGGACAATATATTTTTACCGCTTGTGCTGTCAGGTGTGGACTATAGGGATATGGAAAAAAGGCTTGCATCTATAGCTTCGCTGCTTGGAATTGAAAAGCTGCTTAATAAATATCCATACGAGGTGTCAGGAGGACAGAAGCAAAGGGCAGCAGTGGCACGTGCGATAATAACAAATCCCGAATTAATTTTGGCTGATGAGCCAACAGGAGCACTGGATTCAAAGGCAACAGACAGTCTGCTTAGGCTGTTCAACAGGATAAACGAGGACGGACAGACCATTCTTATGGTGACACACAGCACAAAGGCTGCAAGTCATGCCAACAGGGTGCTTTTCATAAAGGACGGTCAGGTGTTTCATCAGATTTACCGTGGCAATCTTACAAATGACGAGCTCTATGTGAAGATTCAGGATGCACTTATGCTGATTACGACAGGTGGTGAGAAGCATGAATAAAATATATAGCAGGCTGGCATTTACAAATATAAAAAACAATAAGACTCTCTATATGCCTTACATTATATCGGGAATGGTCATGATAGCCATGTTTTATGTGATGATGTTTTTAAACAACTCAAAGGGACTTGGCAAGGTGCCGGGTGCGGAGATATTGGTGGATATAATGGGGCTTGGATGCGGAATAATAGCGATTTTTTCATATATATTTCTGTTTTATACAAACAGCTTTATAATCAAAAGGCGCAAGAAAGAGGTCGGAATATACAATATTCTTGGTATGGAAAAACGTCATATCGCGAGAGTTTTGATAATTGAGACACTTACCGTAGTACTCGCAGCAATAGTATCTGGAATTATAGCCGGGATTTTATTTTCTAAGCTGATGATTATGTTTCTTTATAGAATTATAAATATTAAAGCGCAAATCAATTTCACTGTATCTACTAGCGCTGTCGTAAATACAATACTTATTTTTGGAGTGCTGTATTTTCTTACTCTCATCTATAACCTGATGCAGGTGAAGCTTGCTAATCCGATAGAGCTGCTTCGCGGTGGCAATGTCGGTGAGAAAGAGCCGAAGAGCAAATGGCTTATCGCTATAATCGGACTAGGCTGTCTTGCCGGGGGATATTATATTGCGATTACCACAAAGAGCCCTCTCCAGGTGCTTTCACTGTTCTTTGTCGCAGTGCTGCTTGTCATCGTCGGAACGTATCTTTTATTTATTTCAGGAAGCATTGTGATACTTAAGGCACTCAGGAAAAACAAGAAGTTTTACTATAATAAAAAGCATTTTGCGGCGGTTTCAGGAATGATTTACAGAATGAAGCAGAATGCGGGCGGACTAGCGAGTATATGCGTGCTTTCCACAATGGTGCTGGTTGTTGTTTCCACAACCGTGAGTATGTATGCGGGCATGGAGGGAGAACTTAAGCAGAGATATCCTTCGGATATCAGTGTATATAGCTGGTATAAGGAAGTGCCGGATGATGTGAATCTGGATGATGCACTTAAAGAAGCTGCTGCAGATTCGGATAAAATAATAGCTGACTCTGCTTGTAATGTTAAAGACAGCAAAAGCTACACTTATTTTAGCTGGACAGTGTTTAGAGAGGGGACAGAGTTTAAGCCGGTGTTAAGTTACGATAACGATATTTCCCTGTTGTATTTTGTCACAGGAGATGAAATTGATGAGATGGAGACCGGCTTTAAAGAGAGGCTGAATAAAAAATCCCACAGCTTGATACCGGTTCGGTGGCTGTTTATGGAACGGAAAAGTTTAATGGCGATATAATTAATCTGTTGGGCAAAGAATTTAAAGTAGCTGCGGCAGAAAAAACTACTGTAAGTAAAGACAGCTATATGTCCTCTATGTATAGTGGTGTGTACTATGTAGTGGTAGACAGCAAGGCAACACTTGCAGAGATATTTAACCTGAACAGCTCGCTGGGAGGGGATAGTGTGCCGACTATGCTCAACAATGAAATTGATTATAATCTGTATGGCAGCAGTGAGGATAAGCTTGCTGTGGCAAAGGCTCTGGATAAGCATTTTGAGGAAAATAGTGTAAAATCAGATGTGTCAGGCTTCTATGAGGAAAGCCGTGATGCAAACAGAGAACAGATTTATGTATTGTATGGTGGCCTGTTCTTTATCGGAATATTCCTTGGAACGATGTTTCTTATGGTTACTGTGATGATTATTTTCTATAAGCAGATTTCAGAGGGCTATGATGACAAAGCACGCTATGAGATTATGGAGAAGGTCGGCATGAGCAATGACGAGGTGAAGAAATCCATTACTTCACAGGTGCGTATGGTATTTTTCCTGCCGATTATCCTTGCAGCGTGTCATCTTGCAGCAGCATTTCCTCTGCTTCGCAGACTGCTTGTCATGTTTAATCTGACGGATGTTAAGCTTATTGTGATCTGTATGGTTGCTACGCTTTTTGTGTTTATGGTCATATACTATATTGTTTTCAAGATTACTTCGAGAGCATACTACAGGATTGTGGGAAACCAGATTTAGGGGTTTCATATGAATTATGAATGCGCTATAATAAGACATAACAATGATGCATAAGAATATAGAGCGAGAGGAACAAGCAGTATGAGTATGACAGAAACAATTAAACTATACGACAGGGATGCATATGCCATAGAGTTTGAGGCAGATATTATATCCTGTGAGCCGAACAAGGCAGATGATAAGCAGTTTGATATAATATTAGATCAGACTTTATTTTTCCCGGAGGAGGGCGGACAGAGCCCGGACATGGGAATACTTGGTGGCTACAGGGTCGTTGATGTGCAGATTAAGAATGGAGTCATTACTCATACGGTGGATATTTCCGCAGGTGATTGCTGCGAGGCAGAAAAGAAAGCTGGTAAGCAAATCACCGGCAATGAATATGAGCCGGAGAAAGTGGAGCTTGCAGCAGGCGTCCACGTACATGGCAAAATAGACTGGCAGCATCGTTTTTACAATATGCAGCAGCACAGTGGAGAGCATATTTTTTCGGGAATTGTCCACCGCAGGTTTGGTTTTGAGAATGTGGGCTTTCATCTGAGTGATTCTGTAGTGACAATGGATTTCAGTGGAGTGATTTCACCGGAGGATATAGCAGAGGTGGAGCATGAGGTAAATGTAGCCATTTCAAAAAATATTCCGATAGAGGTGACATATCCGTCAAGGGATGAGCTTGCGCAGCTGGAGTACAGAAGCAAAATCGAGATTGAAGGACAGGTCAGAATAGTGACAGTGCCGGGGTATGATGTGTGTGCATGCTGTGCGCCGCATGTGAAGCGCACCGGCGAGATTGGCATGCTTAAGGTTATGAATTATCAGAATTATAAAGGAGGCGTCAGAATCAGCATCCTTTGTGGTTTCAGGGCACTGGAGGCTTTCAGACAAAAGTGCGACATTATCTCAGAGCTCATGGGGATATTTACCACAAATCAGGAGGCTATTGTGGATAACGTCACAAAGCTTAAGGCAGTAAACCAGTCACTTAAGTCAGAGCTTGGCACTGCAAAGTCAGCGCTTTTGGATTATAAGGTAGCAGAGCTTCCTGCTGATACGGACAATGCAGTATTGTTTGAGGACGGCATTGATACGAATACAGCAAGAAATTGCGTCAATGGCCTTGTGGAGAAATATAGTGGTTTTAGTGCATTTTTTACAGGAAATGATGAGGCAGGCTATAGCTTTATTATCGGAAGCAAGAATGCAGACTGCAATACAGTTGCCGCAGCACTGAGAAATAAGCTGGGTGCCAGAGGCGGCGGTAAGCCGGTTATGGTGCAGGGCTCTGTCAAGGCAGCAAAGAGCGAGATTGAGGAAGTGCTAAAAGAGGTGCTTTAACTTTTTGAAAATATAGTTTGTGGGACGGATTAAGAACACAAAAGCGGTTTCAGGACATTGCGTCCTGAAACCGCTTTTATTGTAAAAATCATATACAAAGTTAATTATTTGTTAGATCTTCTCCAAATGTGCATCTTCTCAGCCTCTTTGATGAGCTCATCACGGAAATCAGGATGAGCAACAGAGATGATTGCCTCAGCCTTCTGCCATGTAGAAAGACCCTTTACATTTACCATACCATACTCTGTAACGATATAGTGAGTGTTGGCTCTTGTGTCAGTAACGACAGAACCATCTACAAGAGTAGGACGGATACGTGAGTGAACTACGCCCTGCTTGTCGGTGAAAGTTGAAGAGCAGCAGATAAAGCTCTTTCCACCGTTTGACATATAAGCACCGAGAACGAAATCAAGCTGTCCGCCGGCACCACTGATGTGCTTTGTGCCTGAGCTCTCTGAGCTGATCTGTCCGTAGAGGTCAAGGTCTACACAGTTATTGATTGAGATGAAATTGTCAAGTGCGGCAATATTCTTGATATCATTTGTGTAGCTTACCGGGGCACTCATGAGCTCAGGATTCTCATCGAGGTAATCGTACATCTTCTTGGTTCCGGCACCGAAGCCGTAAGCCTGACGATAACGGTCGATGTTTTTCTTTGCTCCTGTGATTTTTCCGGCCTTTGCGATGTCAACGAATGCGTCAACGTACATCTCTGTGTGGACACCGAGATCCTTGAGGTCTGACTCAGCGATGAGTGAGCCTACTGCGTTTGGCATTCCGCCGATACCGAGCTGGAGACAGGCACCGTTTGGAATCTGGTCAACGATAAGCTCTGCAACCTTCTTGTCTACATCTGTTGCAGGACCACCGGCACCAAGCTCTCCGATTGCAGGGTTGTCACCCTCAACAATGTAAGAAACCTGTGAAATATGTACATTGGCCTCTGAACCGCCGTGACAGCGAGGCATGTTTTCATTGACCTCAACGATGATTTTCTTTGAAGTCTCGCATACAGCACCGAGGTGAGATGCGTTAGGACCAAAGTTGAAGTAACCGTGTGAATCCATCGGTGCAACCTGGAACATAGCGACATCGTCAGGTGTTGTTGAATCTCTATAATAACGAGGAAGCTCTGAGTAACGGATTGGTGAGTAGAAAGAACAGCCTCTCTTGATAAGCTTTCTCTCATAACCGCCCATGTGCCATGAGTTCCATGTGAAGTGCTCGCCGGCATCCTCACGCTCGAAAATGGCAAGTGGCTTAAGTAAAATACCACCACGTACATTGACATCCTTAAGTTCATCAGTTCTTCTGGCAAGTGCCTTGTCGAGGGCATCAGGTGTGCCTGTGCACCAGCCGTAGTCAACCCAGTCGCCTGATTTGACAATCTTTACTGCCTCATCTGCTGAGACAAGTTTCTGCTTGTACTCTTCTAAAAAGCTCATAAAATCCTCCTTAGATACCTAAAATGATAGTAGCAAAATGCTACGTTAAAAAAATAACAAACCCTATAATCTCTATATTATCACTTTAGAGAGGATTTTACAAGTTGGTAAATGCTGGTAGAGACTTTTATATGACAGCCTCTGCTAGTCACCCTCCGGAAGCATCCATTTCTCAGCCTGCTTTTGGTAATCGGCCGCCTGGCTGCGCAGTGAATCAATCAGCTCCTTATCGCCTTTGAATACATTCCTTGATTTAGGAGGAAGCGAATCAAGCTTTTTCTGCTTCTCATCAGCCCATCTTGAGTAGCACTCAGACAGGGCATGAAGCGCCTTGCCACCGCCGCACTCCACATCGAGTACTGGCTTTGTCTCGAAGGCAGCGTTGTAATACCACAGGCTTGCCTCCTCATAGTCTGCCTTGTCGAAATAGTACGCACCGAGCTCACAGCACACCTCGCTGCAGCCATCAACTGCTACATTTTTTAGGGCAACAGAAAAAAATTTGTCATAGTCGCCATTCATGCGATAGTAGCGTGATAGCACGCAGGTGGATTCGATGTCAGGGCTGTTGCGGTATTCACCCTGAAAATATGGCAGGGCATTGGTAAAATCCTCGGGGCTTCCGCATTTTAAAAGCTCCTTGGCATACATAGTCGCTATACTTTTTGGCAGGGTGCCGTTTTTTTCAAAGGAGCGCTTGAATATGGTAAAATCACGCTTGCCGTGAGTGCCCTGCGGCAGATGTTGTATACAGATATCGCTGTCATAGACTACAGGCTCTAAGCGAACCGTTTCGTGCACCGGATTAATCCATGTAAACGTGCGAAGCCTCTTGAACAGCTTCGGGCGATACTCTGAGGATGAATTTTGCACTGTGTTGAATTTGCTTGGAGTAATGTATTTCATCTGGACAATCTCAATTTCCGGCAGCAGCGCAGCCTTAAGCATCATGAAACGCCTGCGGTTGGTATCGTCGAGCACCTCGTCGGCATCAGGTGCATATATGTATTCCTGCGTAGCCTTGGAAAACGAAAAATTCCTGGCCGCAGCAAAATCATCGCACCATGAGAAATCATAGATTTTGTCCGTATACCGTGCAGCTATCTCTTTTGTGCTGTCCGTCGAGCCGGTGTCCACTATGATGATTTCATCCATCAGCCCTTTGAGATTGTTCAGGCATCGTTCGAGCACCTCTTCTTCATTTTTTACTATCATGCATAAGCTAATTGTAATCATATTTATCTCCATTTACCGGTCGGATGTTATAATAGTTACGATTATATGATATGAGGGTCAAAAGGTATTTTGCCCCTCATTTATGATTAATCAGATTACTACATGCTACGCATTCCCGTAATCTGACTACACCTCGAAATCCGCTAATTTCCTGCGTCCCCGCAGCAAATTGCTACTTTCTCGGTGTAGTGCGGGTCACTAAGGTATACATCGAATTGCATGCAAGCATGCATCGATGATACCTTTTGACCCTTTAATCATAATATATATCGGCATGTTTTGCAGAAATATTTGTGTATTGTAAATATTGCAGGGATTTCATATAATTGAAATGGAATGTCGACAGATAAACTTATTTCTAAAGGCTATAGAATTTCAGATAAACTATATAATCAGATTTTAGCAAGGAATAATGAAGTAATTTAGAAGAGGAACAAACATGGAAAATCATACAATTGTAACACTGAAAAAAGGCGAAGGACGCACTATAAAGGCAGGTGGCGCATGGATTTTTGACAATGAAATAGACACAATCACAGGCACCTTTACGAACGGAGACATTGTTGTGGTGCATGATTTCGACGGATATCCGATGGGGCGTGGCTTCATAAACCAGAATTCAAAAATCCGTATCAGAATGATGACAAGAAAAGCAGACCAGCTGATTGATGACAATTTCCTCAGGATGAGAGTGCAAAATGCCTGGGATTATCGCAAGCAGGTGATGGCAGGAGGCAATGATAATGTGTCTGATTTAAACTGCTGTCGTGTGATATTTGGCGAGGCTGATTTCCTGCCGGGTATTACAGTGGACAAATACGCAGATGTGCTTGTGGTGGAGTGTCTTGCACTTGGAATGGAGCAGTTTAAGGTGAAAATCGTTGAACTGTTAAAGGAAGTGCTGGCGGCGGACGGAATAAATATTCGTGGAGTATACGAGCGCAGTGATGCAAATGAGCGCAAAAAAGAAGGTCTTCCTAAGGTAAAAGGTTTTATAGGAGCCGAGTTTGACACAAATGTGGAGATAGTAGAAAACGCAGTTCACTATATGGTCGATGTGGAAAATGGACAGAAAACAGGCTTCTTCTTAGACCAGAAGTATAACAGGCTTGCTATGCAGCGTATCTGCAAGGGGAAAAGAGTGCTCGACTGCTTCACGCACATGGGCACATTTGCTCTCAATGCAGGAATTGCGGGGGCAAGTGAGGTTACAGGACTTGATATATCAGAGTATGCGGTTAAGCAGGCCACAGAAAATGCGAAGAGAAATAATCTCTCAGACACAGTGAAGTTTCGCGTTGCAAATGTGCTGGATGAGCTGCCACGGCTCGCTGCAGATGGTGAAAAATATGATGTAGTCATTCTGGATCCTCCGGCATTTACAAAGTCGCGTGAGGCTACAAAAAATGCGATAAAGGGCTACCGCGAGATTAACATGAAAGGACTTAAGCTTGTTAAGGATGGTGGATTTCTGGCTACCTGCTCATGCTCTCATTTCATGACGCAGGAGCTGCTTGCAAAAACGGTCAAGGAAGCGGCAAAGGCAACTCACAAGAGGCTGCGCCAGGTGGAGTTCCGCACACAGGGACCGGATCATCCGATACTGTGGGCCAACTCAGCTAATGTACCGGAGTCGTATTATCTTAAGTTTTTCATCTTCCAAGTTGTTGAAGAGAAGTAAGGGCTGGAAAGTGGCGGTAATGCTTGATTTATAAGGGCTGGAAGGTATTTAGTGATTAGCTTGCAAACCTTGTAAAGTATCGCAAAATATCGTATCACAGTGGTATAAAGTGGTAAGAAAAGTGAATACGGAAATTTGTAGTATACTATAGAAGAACAAATACCTTTCTGTGAAAGAGAAAGGGGAAAGGATACGCGTATGACAGTTGATAGAAGAGTAAGCAGTATTGAATCCAGCTTCAAAATGGAAAGCATGCCATTTGATGCAGAATGTCGTCAAAGAGTAAGAAATGTCTTAACCAAGAAAGTTTCTGCTACAGATGCAATTTCAGAATTAAATAAGAAATACAGAGTATCCAAGAAGCAGGTTGAAGGATCAAGAGTATGATTATTGGTTTATATGTGGGCTACAAGGGTGTAACCATTGCCCGGTTAGTGGCGGCTTGCAACTAAGTACTGGGTATTACCTGGCGAAATAGCCGCAGGTTTGAAATAGCGGCTTTGCTGAAAAAAGAGAATACAAAGACCTGCCCGGAAGAAACCTCGTAAAGTATCGCAAAATATCGTATCACAGTGGTATAAAGTGGTAAGAAAATAAGAGACGGCAAATCGTCAACAAGTTGTTGGCAATTTGCCGCCTTTAGTTGTATGTTGTAGTTATTCCACTTTTGTGCTGTGGTCTATACCTCTGCCTCAGCCATGATAATCTCAGCAGCATCAAGTATGAGCTGTGAAGTTTTCATGTGAAGCATACCAGGCTTTCCCTGATAGGATTGCCTGATAAAATGTCCATGTTTGTCCTCATTTCTTCTGTTTTAGTGTAATGTAACAGTAGTATAACCCATAATGTGGATTTATGCCACAGTTGTTTTTTATTGGGGAAAGAAACAAATATTGTAAATTAAAAACACCAAAAGTTATACTAAAGATGTTATAGAAATATAGGGGCAAGTGTAAATGATAGGAATTGCAATATGCGATGACCATACAGACTACGATGTAGGAAATGAAATAATAAACACAATTCTAAATTACTTTCTGTCTCCAATAAAGTCTGCTTGTAAAATAACCGTTCGTCGAAAAAATGAACTGTTCGCAGAAAATAGTTAGCATATAGGCGGAAGATGGGATAAACTAGAAGCTTTCCTGCTCTGCTTTTAGTTTATTTTTTTGTAGGTGTGAATATGGAGAACTACACATTTTGGAGGATAAGATGATTCAATATTTAGGTGAGCATAAACTTTTTAATGAAAAATACATTATATTTATTTTATTTTGTATATTCTTAATTGAATTTAAAAATTACTTTTCTCATAAAAATAAAGAAAAAGGATATACATTGGTGATTTCGTTAATGTACTTAGGGGAGGCAATATTATTTTTAATGCCTTATGAGAATTATATTGTTGATATTATGTGTACATTATTTGGAATAGTGTTAATTTTATGCTTAATCTTGAGATACAAAAGTAGAAAAGGATAGAAATGAGTAGTATAAGAATATATGAAAATAAAACGTTTAAATTAAATAATGTATTAAAATATGAGCTGCATTCTGCAGATGAGAATGTAAAAGCTTTACATAGAGTCGGGACTGTCTGCAGACGGGAATGGCAAAAATAAAACAAAGAGAAGAGGCGGGATAAAAATGTATAAAGTATTATATATAGGATTTCTGACTTTTCAGTTAATATCTGTTTTTTGTAATTTGAAAAGTTCAAAAAAAGACATATTGGAAGCTCATAATAGCAGGAAATTTAATATTATAGGAATAGTATGTCAGATCATAGCTGTAATATTTATTATGATCATTCTAAAAATGCAGGGGTGAAGAGTGAAAAAATATATCGTACATTTTATTATATGGGGACTAGGTGTAATTAGTTACTATATATTAGACAAGACAACGACCGGAGATGAGTTTCAGAATATTAGCGTATTATTAATCGGATGTTTGATGTTTTATGCAGTGTATTATATTTCTATGATATCAGAAATCAAGAAAATTGAATGTGAATTGAATGAATCGGGAATATTTGGCGGACGTGGCATGGGAATTTTAATAAACATGTTTAGCTTGCAGTATATATTTGAACTTTATAAGAAACCATTAGTTTGCATTGTTCTTATAGTATTTTCTGCTATTGTGCTGATACTATTACGTAAATATATAAAATCTTTTTGGTCAAAAAATATATGGAGTAGACAATTTTTACTTATTTTTATTGCATTTAATGTATTGGCGAGTTCTATAGGCAGTGTTATTGGTTATAAGTGGGATGATATTTTGTTGGTTAATGTAGAAAATGTATCAAACGTAACAAAATTGATTCTTATAATATTTTATATTGTGATTTTTAAAAATACAGAGTTGCCAAACAGTTTTTTTATAAGATTTGCTTCTAAAAATGAGGCTTTATTAAACAGAAAAAATTAGAAAATAAGCTTTTAATATATAGCATACGAAGGGATAATAATGGAGCAAGATAAGCGCGTAGAAGATAAAAAAGCTAGATTTATATTATTAATAACACAAGTGGTTTTATGGTTTATGGTGATGGTTATGGAAATGGTTGTTTTGATAGTTAAGCAGATAAATGTATCGGAACATATGCTTTTTCTGGTGTCTATAAATTTGATTACAATAGTGACTATTTTAATAAATGTTCACAATTATAGGAAAAACAAAAAGAGGATGTAATTAAGTAGATATCCATACTATACAAGAGGTAAGTGCTATGGAATGTTAATTGGAATCATTCAAAGTGAATGGTGTTATAGAAAAATCAGTGAAGAAACAAATTTGAGTAAAATAGACATATTGTTAAAAAAGGGGAGAATTTTGTTGGGAGCGATATTAATTATTATTGAAATAGTGATTAGAATGTTGTATCCGTCAATGTTTAAACTTTATGCAGCTTTGTTTTCAAAATGACCGGAAGTATATTCATAAATGTGTCCACCAATTCGTTGATTTTTCATCTGAAAGTTCGGTCACATATAATTGTGTGAGCATATGTTCGTTCGTGACCTACTTTATTAATTTTAAAGTACATGAAGGGAGTAATGAATTTGAATAAAGAGATTGTTGAAGGAATGTACATAGCTCTGATTTTTATTGCGGGATACTATATAGTAAAGACGAAAAGAATTAATATTCTGTGGAAGATATTGGCAGCTGTGAATATACTTTCATGGGCGTGTTTATTAGTAATATTAGCACTAGATATAAATGTAAGTGCTGATTTTATATCCTTAAATTTAGCAGCATGTATGTCGTTGGCTATTTTTACACCAATAATATGGTTTTCAGATAGAAAAAATATGGATATCTACAGTTTATTTGGAAATATAGGATTTGTATTAGTACTTAACAAGGAAGTAAATCAAATAAAAAATAGTGCCAGACTAAGAGAAAACCTTCAGAAAATTCTAGGTCTTGATTGTTATCATAAGACATGGATCACAATATCGAAAACAAAAGATGAAGAAATTACATTGACTATGTTATTTTTCAGTAAAAAGGAATTTGCCTGCTTTGAACGAAAAATTGATAAGAAGTATATAGTAGAAAAGGAAAATGGATTTGGAACATTGGTTACTATGCAAATATAGGAGAGCAGCAATGAACAGAGAAAAATGTATTAACAGAAATATAACAATAGCAAGTGCAATAATAAGTGGTGTGAATATATTAACATTTTATAATGCATTTTATAAGTGTTTTAAATTCAAATACGTAGATGACTTTATATCATTATTATGTTTATTGTTTAGTTTAATGATTTTAATAAATATAAAACAGCATATAAGAACAATAGAGTTTTGTTTGTGGTATAGCATTTTATTTATTATTTTATTATGCAGAATAAATATATTGAATGATTTTTTTGAGATTGATTTTTTGAAAAATATAGCGTCTATTATTATTATTATAAATTTGATAGTCTGGATTTATTTTTTGCATAAAGTAAACATAGAAAATAATCAAATAGATATTAACAATAGAAAAAGTGTTATTGAGTCTGAAACGGATATACGTAATTATATATATAATCGAATCACTATGTTTTTTAATAGAGACAAATCGATTAAGTGTGATGATAATATAAAGAAATATTTGTGGATTACATTATCTGCGTCTTGGACAATACTTCTTTTTGGTGGGAAATTTATTATAGATATAATAAATATATTTACTGATGAATACAAATTTGGGATAAATTTTGTAATGGTTTATGTTATATTGAATCTTATATTTTTATTTTTTAATTTTGCGAGATTAAAAGTAATTAAATCTAATTTTGTTTATGAAATAGTTTGTGATGTGTCATTTGTTATAGGAATAAATATATTTGTTTTTACTCAAAGAGATACTGCTCGATTTCAAGTTTTAATACTATCCGCATATTTATGTTGTTTATATCTATTAAATATTCGTGATTTGTTAAGAAAAATATAATTACCATGTGACATATGAAATGAACGAAGCTGTATACACGAAAACTCATGTTTTTTAGGATGGCTTAAAAAATAAGTTTGAGAAAGTAATGGACTATAACTGGATTTATTGAAAGGTATGAGGTATTATATGGAAACGATAAAAATACAGCACTTATTTGGTAGATTTTCTATATTTTTCTTGGTGTTAATTGTGGCAGTATTTGCTGAGGAATATTCAATTAATAGGTTGTGCTTGAATATAAATGGATTTCCATTTATTTTTATGAATGCATTTATGATTGTTGGAATAGCATATATTTATCAAAAAGCAACAAGGAAATTATTCATAAAGGAATTTGAGTATGAGATATATGAAGATTTCTTCTATATTAATGGGAATAAATATGAATATCAAGATGTAATAAAATGTGAAATTCATTATTTCGATTATTTTTTTATAAATGTATTGTGTTTGCATATAGACATGAAAAACACCTCTAAAAGCACCATTTTGTTATATTCAGAAGACTTGGATGAAGGAATAGACTATAAAGACATTCCATTGTTTAAGTTTTATGAATCAGTTAGCGAACATTTGAGAATCAGCTAACTATTGACAGATAGGGGTGAAAGAAAATAATAGGCTTGCCAGGATATAATTAGTGAGCCTATTATTTAATGTGGTGTTTTTGCAGGAGTAATATACCGCGGATTTTCATAACAATACTGTTACCCTCCTAGATTTTGTTCTAATTTTTCTCTACTCCATTGATAACTTACTTTTTTTAACAATCCATCGTTTTCTACCACTACCTTTGCAATCACCTCCCCCTTTTCACATATGTAATAAATACCATTCGTTTCATATACCACGTCAATTTCACTGAGCTGATATCTTTTGTATATAGAATTATTTTCTTGAACAATTTGTTTAATTAAATCATCTAAATTATCTTCATTTTTTTTGATATAGTATACAAGAGTGAAATCACCTTCATGTTTATAATCATGCTCGTCATATATGGACGCCGCCTCAAAATAATCATATTCGCCAAAATTCAATCCATAATAATCCAAAACTCTATCAAATGTATTATTTACACCTGATGCCGAACCCATCATAAGACAAAACAAACCAAAAAAGAATGTCCAAAAAACATATATAAGACAATATATTTTTTTACTCTTTATATTTTCTCTATCACGATGTCTTCCATAACAAATCACATCCGTAATTTGCTTTGGGAAAAATAGCGTGATAAAAATTGAAAATATTGCATATAACAATCCCATAACAGTTTCTCCCGTTTCTTAAAATCATCCATTTTTATCTAAATACGCTCATATAAAAGAACTTTTTTGTGTATTTTGCACATTGGTATTGCTCTTAATCACCCTCATTTTTTCCTTAACATAGTTCATAAAACACTATGGGAAATTATAATACAAGGGAAAGACTGAGGAAAAGCTCACCTGCGATAAACTTAGTGTTTTAAAGCATTAGAGATCTTGTAGGATTAAACAAAATGTCCAATACTTTGAAAAAAGTGTCAAAAAAACATAAAATAATAAAAAAGTTTTGAACTAATTGACAATTGTTTAATTAATATATCTTGTGATAAAATATCCGCGAAGATAATGGAGTGCCATTATAAGGAGGTATTCAGAAATGAATAAAATAATAAAAAAACAAGTTCTTGCTACGTTTGCATTAGTTACTATCATGGCAGGAGTGTTAATAGGTACTAATTGTATTTATGCAGCGCAGGACGGAAAAGAGACAACAACTATCCGGCTTATAAACCAGACTTATTTTAATGTTAAGAATATCAAGGTAACCTGGAACGATGGCAAAGAGCAGACTGTCAACACACTTGGCAGCCATGATTCAATTGATTTCTCATCAGATGCCGGAAGCGTATACAAAATGGATGTTACCGGAACAACCCAGTCCGGAGAGAAATTCACCGGACATTTTAAGGGACTGGTCGGCAAAGATACAAGAGTATTTATAGAGCTTGACGAGAATGCTGATGTTCAGGTTTTTATCCCACAGGGAGAAATTGATTAAACATTAATTATTGTTCTTCAAGATCCGCCAGAGTGTGCTTCGGCTTATGCCGAGCCGCCTGGCGGTTTTTTCTTTATTGTCATGTTCTTCGTGTAACACCTGAAGAATGATTTGATAATTTATCTCATCTAGAGTTCCATCAAATTTTACTGAATCATCAAAGACGCGTCCGTAGTCGGGCTCCTGTTTCAGGATGGCTTCTACAGTGTCACAGGAGATATACGGTGTCTTTGTTATTGTGACAAGCTCTTTAAGGACATGATGCAGCTGGTCGAGATTGTTAGGCCAGTTGTACGAGAGCATTTTTTCCATTGCTTCAACATCAAAGCCTATTATCTGTTTCCCGAGGGAGACATTGAACCGGTGCAGATAGAGCGCGGTTATACCGGAAAAATCGTCAATGCGCTCTCGAAGCGGTGGGAGATTCAGGGTAAGGCAGGAAAGATGGTTCTCCATGAAGGTGCGTATTGTGGCAAATGCAGGCTGATTGGAGTTGTTGGTGGAAAGCGAGACTATGAGTCTCATTCTCGTGCAAAGCTTCGTCTGGTCTATATATTGAAACAAATCACCAATCTGTTCCAGACTAAGAGCATCGGCTTTTTCAAAAAATACTGTGCTGTCCACTTCGTTGAGAGGAGAATTCTCATTGTTTAGCAGGCTGTGCCACTTACGCTCTTTTATCAGAGAACAGTCGATACTGTAAAATGGAGCGTGCTTATAGTTGCTTTGCTTGTAAATAAGTGATGCAGCCTTGCCTTTGCCGGTTCCGTTTTCTCCGAGAATAAGCACAGGCAGATGGCTTTTAGCGTATTCTTCTACTATCTGCGCTATTTTGCCTGCTTTACCGGTTCCGTTGTAAGCGTCAGCAAAGTCGTTGGAGGAGGTGTTGTCAATATTGTAAATCTGAAATCCAGGGTCGTCCTCGGCGGTTAATGCAGGACTCTTACATATAGTAATTGCAGTGTACTTCTGGTCCTCGTAAATCAGGTGGCGGTTGTACAGAGTATAGACGTTATCGCGTATCTGATGCGAAACGGTCTGGTTCGGAACTTTCAAAAATGACTTAATGTATGTCTGTACAAAATTCATCAACGATGTATTCATTTCATCTATTGCGATGCTTGAAAACCACAGAGTACCTGCAGGCGAGTAAATTAAGAATTCGCGGTCATCCTCGGTCAGAAGCGACTGGAACAGATCCTTCTGCTTGTGGACATAATTGGAAGAGTGCACAAGCTTTACAGCCTCGGCAACGGCGTTTTCTATGCTTTCCCTGCCAGAGGTTACAAGATTATAATTTAATCCGATATCCTTTGCGGCTCTGGCACCGGTCACGTCACATAGGACAAGTGTGCAGCCGTTTTCTTTTGCTTTTTTAAGGTGATTGACTGCATCTGCCGAGTCCTTGAAAGTGATTATGTCAATATCATATTGAAGCAGGTCGCACAGCAGATGTGCATTTGCAGTGATTCCGGGAAAACCGGCAATTACAAATTTTCCGTTGTAGCTCTCGGCAAGCTTGATGCTCAGAAGTATATCGTAAACAGAGATGGATATATCTATGACGGGAAGCTCAACAGCAGATTGTATAAGCTCTGCAGTGCCACCTCGCGAAATGATAACATCGTAATTTTTATGTGCAAGCTGCATTGCTATATCACGGCCGGTGAACAGATCGCCGGTCTGGACCGTAAGAGCAATGTCATCGCGCGACTGTGCTATATCGGTAAGTATGTCAGCCATGCCCTCGTAAGGGGCGACTGCAAGAATCTTGGTTTTCTGCATATATTTCTCCTTATGGGATTTGTAAATGTTAAGTGGTTATTTTAATGTTTAAAAATGAAACGTAAAGATAGCGATAGTGATGCTTTGTTACTATTCAACCATATTGTATTACAGAATGTTTCAAAATGCAACAAATAAATGCGGCTTATGTTTCGAAATAGAACAAAAATAACAAAACAACGCGTTGAACGTGGCTCAAAAAACAGATATTATATGATTAGTTCAAAGAGATGTTCAAAAATAAAACACAAGAATAACAATATAACAAAGGAGAGGTAATATATGAGTTATCAGATTAAAATTCCGTCATGTATCTTTGGCGGAGCAGGAAGCATTGAGAATGTGAAAGCGGTAATAGAAAAAGAGAATGCAAAAAAAGTAATAATTTTTACTGATAAAGGCATTCGCTCAACAGGACTTTTAGATCTGCTGACAGACATTCTTGAGGAAAACAAGACAGAGTATCAGGTATTTGATGATCTTGCTTGTGAACCATCATATCAGGATGTTGAAAAGGTTATGAAGGAAGTGGAGAACACATCAGGTGATCTTATCATAGCAATCGGTGGGGGAAGCGTTATGGATGCAGCAAAGCTTTGCTGCGTATTAAAAGATGCAGACTATACTATAAAAGATTTGCTCAATGATCCGATGCTTGCAAAGAAACAGATTAAGACGGTTATGATTCCGACAACATGCGGAACAGGATCTGAGGCAACCTGCAATGCAATCGTTGCGGTTCCGGAGGAACAGTCAAAGAAAGGAATTGTAAATGACAGTATGATTCCGGACTATGTGGTATTGGATTCGAATATGATCAGAAAGCTTCCAAAATCAATTGTGGCAGCAACAGGTGTAGATGCATTGGCCCATGTGGTTGAGTGCTTCACCTCAAAGAAAGCAACACCGTTTTCCGATACCTATGCAGCAGCCGGAGCCAAGCTTATTTTCCACAATATCAGGGAAGCTTATAACAATCCGGACAATATGGAAGCAAAAAGCAATATGATGACCGGAGCCTTCTATGGCGGAGTCGCAATTACAGGAAGCGGAACAACAGCAGTTCATGCGCTTTCATATCCACTGGGAGGCAAATATCACATTGCTCACGGTGTATCAAATGCCATACTTTTTGCACATGTTATGGAATTTAACAAGGACGCATGCAGCAAGAGACTTGCAATACTTTGCGATGCTGTTTACCCTGAGCTTGCAGGAAAATCTGAGGATGAGAAAGCACAGTACATGATCGATCAGATTGCTGACATTGTAAAGGTTACAAACATTCCAACAGATTTAAAGGAATTCGGTGTTAAGCCGGAGGACCTGGATTTCCTTGTTGATGCCGGAAGCAAACAGCAGAGACTTCTTGTAAACAATATGAAAGAATTAAGTCTTGACGATATCAGAAACATATATCTTAAGGTGTTAAAATAAAGGAGGACCTATGAAAAAGCCAATTATCGGAATTACAATGGGAGATCCTGCAGGAAACGGTTCTGAGATTTCAGTAAAAGCGTTATCAAGATCGGAAATATATGAGCAGTGTCGTCCGGTGATTATCGGTGATGCTGCATGCATGGAAGAGGCAGTAAAAATCGCAGGAAAAGAAGGACAAATAAAGATTCATGCGATTAACGATATTAAAGCTGCAAAGTTTGAGTACGGAACGATTGATGTGTACGACATGAATCTTGTGAACATGGACAGACACATATTCGGAAAAGTATCAAAGATGTGTGGAGAGGCTGCTTTTCAGTATGTCGTAAAGGTAATAGAGCTTGCGCAGAGCGGCGAGATTGACGCAACTGTCACAAATGCCTTAAATAAAGAGGCAATAAATATGGCAGGACATCATTATTCGGGACATACAGAGATTTATGCAGAGTATACCCATACAGACAAGTACACAATGATGCTTGCGCACGAGGATTTGAGGGTTGTACACGTATCGACGCATGTTTCTCTCAGGCAGGCATGTGACAAGGTAAAGAAGGACAGAGTCCTTGAAGTTATAAGAATTGCAAATGATGCCTGCAAGGCGATAGGCATTGAGAATCCAAAGATTGGTGTGGCAGGTCTTAACCCACACTGCGGAGAAAACGGACTGTTTGGAACAGAGGAAATTGAGGAAATCCAGCCGGCAATAGATGAGGCAATGGCAGAAGGAATCAATATTCCTGAGAAAAAACCGACACCGCCTGACAGCATATTCTCTAAGGCAATCGGAGGCTGGTATGATATAGTTGTAGCAATGTACCATGATCAGGGACATATTCCTCTGAAGGTTAAAGGTTTTGTATACAACAAAGAATTAAAGAAATGGGATGCGGTAGCAGGTGTAAATGTAACACTCGGAATTCCTGTAATAAGGGTATCGGTAGACCATGGTACAGGCTTTGACCTTGCAGGAAAAGGCGAATCGAATGAGTTAAGCCTTGTAAATTCAATTGACTATGCGACAAAGCTTGCAGTAAACAAAAAATAGCGGGAGGAAATGCGATGGTAAAGCTGTTGATCATAGCAGATGACTTTACTGGTGCATTGGATACCGGAATCCAGTTTGTGAATAAGGGAATTGCCACCCAGGTATTTACAAAAATGCCGGAAGCTATCGGGGATATAGATGAGACAACAGAGGTTCTGGTTATAGATTCTGAGACCAGACCAATGCCTGCAGCTAAGGCATATGATGCTGTGAAAAATATTACAGGATGGGCAAAAGCAATTAAGATTCCTATTATTTTCAAAAAGACGGACTCTGCGCTCCGCGGGAATATCGGAAGTGAGCTTCAGGCAGTTTTGGACGGAAGCAGACACGACAAAGTTTATTTTCTGCCGGGGTATCCGAAGATAGACCGCTGTACGGTAAACGGAACTCACTACATACAGGGACAGCTTCTTGAAAAAAGTGTATTCGGGCAGGATCCGTTTGAACCGGTAAAGATGTCGTACATACCTGATATTATCGCACAGCAGACATCTTTGAAATGTGCCTGTGTTAAGCGGAATGAAGCTTTGAATGATATAAAAAGCGATGAACGTATCGTAATCTGCGATGTGGAAAAACACAAAGACATAGAAGAAAGGCTTGATGAATTGCAGGAAAAAGATGAGCTTTGTATTATTGCCGGATGTGCCGCACTTGCGGAAGCGCTTGCCGACAAGCTCAGATTTGATGCAGTGAAGCCGCAAAGCTATAGGAAGAGTGAAAATTTTCTTGTGGAATGTGGCAGCTTGAATATGATTACGCAAAATCAGCTTGACTATGCCGAAGAACACGGATTTTCAAGAATCCATATGACCGTAGAACAAAAATTGCAGAAGGATTATTACAGCACGCAGGCGGGCTTGGAGTTTTTGCGCAAAATGCAGGAAGAATGTGAAAAAGACAGATGTCTCATCATTGATTCCATAGACCGGGAAGAAGACAAAAAGGGCTTTATGGAAGCAAATAAGCTGACTATGAATGATGTAAGAACCCTGATTCCAACGGCACATGGACACATAGCTGACCATCTGGCAGCAAATAGGCAGGATACGACAATACTTATGACAGGCGGCGATACTTTGATGGGGTATATGAAGCTGATAGGCTGTACCCAGATTACACCGGTATGTGAGATAGAACAGGGTGTGGTTGTTTCCAATCTGAAAAATCACGGATTTGTGCAGCAGATAATATCCAAATCAGGTGGGTTCGGAACCAAAGATGTACTGGTAAAGATTGCAGACAAAATATTAAATCAAAAATAAACAAAATTAAACAAGTTTAAAAGGAGAAGAAAAACATGAAACAGACAGAATTAAAAGGAATTATTACACCAATTTTAACACCAATGAACGCAGATGAGAGCATCAACACTGACGAGCTCAGAACACAGATTGACAGACTTATCGATGGCGGTGTGCACGGAATTTTCCCATTTGGAACAAACGGTGAAGGATATATCTTAAATGAAAAAGAAAAATGCGAAGTCCTTGAAGCTGCAATTGATCAGGTAAAAGGAAGAGTACCTGTATATGCTGGATCAGGTTGCATTTCAACACAGGATACTATCAGGATGAGCAAGGAGGCAGAAAAGCTCGGAGCTGACGTCCTTTCAATAATCACTCCAAGCTTTGCGGTTGCGTCACAGAAGGAGTTATACGATCACTATGTAGAGGTTGCCAAACATGTAGATACTCCAATTGTTCTTTACAATATTCCTGCCCGTACAGGAAACAAGCTGCTTCCTGAGACAGTAAAGAAGCTTGCAAAGGATGTTGACCTTATCATCGGTGCTAAGGATTCAAGCGGTGACTGGGATAACTTAAAGGCATATATCACAGAGACACGTGAACTTGACAAGAAGTTCTATGTATTATCAGGAAATGATTCACTCATTCTTCCTGCGTTAAAAGAAGGCGGAGTCGGAGGAATAGCAGGATGCTCAAATGTTTATCCACATGTTCTTTCATCCATCTACAACCTTTTCAAAGAGGGCAAGCTTGAGGAGGCAGAGGCAGCACAGGATTCTATTGCAAGCTTCAGAGCGGTATTCAAATACGGCAATCCTAACACAGTTGTTAAAAAAGCGGTTGCTATGCTCGGATATCCTGTTGGCGATTGCAGACGTCCATTCAACTATCTGTGCGATGAGGGTGTGGAAGCGCTTGCAAAGGTATTAAAAGAGAATGCTGACAAAGGAATGAACTAGCTCTGGGGAGGATGAATTAATATGAAGTTTGTAATGACACAGGCTGTATGCCCTGAAGGAATGCAGCTTTTAGATGGAATAGCTGATGTATATGTAGCTGACAATCAGGATCCGAACAATTATCTTGACGAGATGAGGGATGCAGCTGCTCTTATTGTAAGAATTGCAAAATGTGATGCAAATGCTATAGAAAACAGCCCGAAGCTCAAGGTAATTGGACGTACAGGCGTAGGATATGATTCGGTTGATGTAAAAAAAGCAACAGAGCTTGGTATCCCGGTGGTCATCACACCGGGAGCCAACAACAGAAGTGTTGCTGAGCATGCGGTAGCAATGATTTTTGCATTGTCAAAGAATCTTATCGAGGCACAGAACGAGATGTGCAAAGGAAACTGGGAAATCCGTGGAGCAAAGAAGGCTTTCGAGCTTGAGGGAAAGACAGTCGGAATCCTTGGGCTTGGAGCAATCGGAAGAGAAACAGCCAAAATCTGCAAAGGCTGCGGAATGAGAATTGCAGCGTATGATCCTTTTATGACAAAAGAGCAGGTAGAAGGCTATGGGGCTAAATATTATGAAGATTATGTGGAGCTGTTAAAGGACAGCGATGTGGTATCAATCCATGTACCGCTCACAGATCAGACCAGGAACATGATCTCAAAGAAGGAGCTTTCTGTTATGAAGCCGACGGCACTTATAATAAACTGCAGCCGTGGAGGAATCATCAACGAAGCAGATCTCGTAGAAGCATTAAATAACGGAGTTATCGCCGGTGCGGGAACAGACGTATTCTGCAGCGAGCCACCAAAAACAGATGATCCGTTATTGAACTGCAGAAATCTTATCGTAAGTCCGCACTCAGCAGCCCAGACAAGAGAGGCGGTTATCAAGATGGCACAGATGTGTATCAAGGGCTGTCTGGCAGTCGTAGAGGGTAAAAAGTGGCCATATGTAGCCGACAAGTCAGTATATGAGCACGAGAAATGGAAGGGTGCTGACTGGGCAGAGATTTAAAATAAAAATATATCGGGGGATATAATATGGATTCTAGTATTATTTCAATTATAATTGTATTAATTACAATGGGCTTGTTTGTCTGGAATAGACTGCCGATAAGCGTGGTTGCTATCCTTGGGTCGGTAGCAATGGCAATGTTTATTCCAGAAATGGATTTATCCGCAGTATACAGCGGATTCAGCGCAACAGGCTGGCCGATGGTAGTCGGAATGTGTGTTGTAAGTGCCGCACTTTTTGAAACCGGAATAGCAAGAAAGATAGGAGAAAAAATCGGAAATTCTTTTCTTGCCAAGACGGAGAGGCGGTTTATAGTAACGGTAAGTGCTGTGTGTTCATTGATGTCAGCATTTATGAGTAACAACGGAACAGTTGCTATCTGGATGCCTATCATCGCAATCGTAGCAGCAAACTCATGTGGAAAAATCCGTTCAAAAATGGTTATTTTCCCAGCCGGAACAGCAGCCATTATCGGAGGTGCGTGTTCACTAATCGGCTCAACCTCACAGCTTGCAGCAAACTCGGTATTACAGGGATATGCCGGTTATGAGGAAGGCATGGGAATGTTTGACATGACAAAGATCATGTTTCCGGCAGCAGTTGTACAGATTATTTTCTGGGGAACAATCGGCTACAAGCTCCTCGACAAGGTATTAAAACCGAATAGTCCTGACTTCGACAAGGGAAATATGTATTCAGTTGCAGAGATACATAAGCTCGAGAAGGAACAGGAGTCAGATGCCCCGGCATGGAAGGGCTATGTGGCACTCGGAACCATGATTTTATGCATAGTATTGTTTGTATTAAGTGGTTTCCAGCCATTCAAGAGTTATTTTAACATCGGTACAATCGGTCTTATAGGTGCTGCAATGGTACTTGGAACAGGCTGTATCTCGATTAAAAAAGCATATTCGGATCTTCCTTGGGATGTTTTCGTATGTATCGGAACAATATCAGGAATCGGAACAGGACTTGATGTATCAGGTGGTGGAGCATTAATCGCAAACGCTGTACTCAACCTCTTCGGAGGAAAGAACGCATCGGTTGTGCTTCTTACAGTAGTTATCGCAGTGCTTACAAGTGTGCTGACAAACATCATGTCAAACAATGCCACAGCAGCAATGCTTACACCAATCTGTATAGCAATTGCATTATCGCTTGGAATCAGTCCTATTCCATGGGTAATCGTAATCGGTGCCTGCTCAAACCTTGCAATAGCAACATCCTTCGGAACAGCCGTAAATATGCAGATACTTCCGGCAGGATACAAGTTTTCGGATTTCGTAAAAATCGGTGGACCGTTACTTATTATACTTATTGCAGTTGTTTCTATATGCAGTGTGGCATTCCTGTTCTAAGAATTGAGTGTCCTGAAGCAGCAATTATATGCTAGAAAGACACTTTAATAAATCGGAATGAAAAGTTTGTGTACATAATAAAACAGATACTAACAATACAGGCAGAGTTATCATTTTATGATAGCTCTGTTTGTGGATATGAGCATTTTGTGTGTATAGACGATTTGCGGATATGGGCATTTGTGAAAAATAAAAAGCAGCAAGTGCAGATTGGAGAGATAATATGTCATTAAAAAGTGATTACAATGATTTTATAACATATAAAGACAGACTGCTGTGTGACAAAACTACAAAGTATTGGATTAATCAGGAAGAACGTTATATCGAACCGTTTCAGATATTTGGAAACTTATACTATGTCGGTGACACCTGGGTGTGCGTACATATAGTTGATACGGGAGCGGGACTTCTGATGCTGGATGCAGGCAATTGTGGCAATACAGCGTTGCTGATAGAGAGTATATGGGAAATGGGATTTCGTCCGGAAGATGTAAAATGGATAATATTGTCACACGGCCACGCTGACCATTTCGGAGCAGTTGGATTTTTCAGGAGAATGTACGGAACAAAAATATACATGGGAGAGCCTGATGTCAGAATGTTTGAGAATAATCCGGAACAATCCGTGATTCAGGCAACAGGGAATGTTATGGAATCCTTGTTTGAAGTAGATTATGAGATAAAAGATGGTGATGTGCTGACGTTTGGTAATACAACCATCAGGTTTTACCTTGTGCCCGGGCATACCAAAGGATGTATAGCATGTTTTTTTGATGTTACTGATGGCAAATGTACAAAGCATGCCGGATATTATGGCGGATTTGGATTTAATACTTTGCAGAAGGAATTTCTCGAGGATATCGGAGACTATGAGTATGTTGCGAGAAGAGAGTATGCACAGTCAATCGACAAGGTTATAGATGAACCTGTTGATATTTTTGTTGGGAACCATACATCAAATGTGGATTTAATAAATAAAAGAAATTATATGATAGAGCATCCGGGGAGCAATCCTTTTATTGATAGTACTGCATGGAAAAAATATCTGGGAAATAAGAAAAAAGAACTTATGTTATTAGAAGAAAAAGAGAGAAATTGAGTGACAAAAGCAGTTTCAGAGAATTATCTGTTCAAGGTATAATAGTTATGTATTATGCGATGAATATTAGCGAGATTATAGCTACAGTTTCACGATACACAACGGTGATAGAGTCAATTCGTTTTATAATACAATAAAAATGAGAGGAAACCCGAATGATGAAACAATTTTTGAGGAAAACCATGAAAAATATAGCGACCTACGTGGAACTGGTATTGTCTGCATTTCTCGTATTTGTGATAGCGATACTTATTATAAAGCTTGTAGGGCAATGTTTTTTTGATATATGGCATGACAAGCTTGAGTTGGAGTATTACATGGAATATGCCATGTCGCTTGCTATAGGCGTGGAGTTTGTAAAGATGCTCTGTACGCATCAGCCGGGCACGATAATAGAGGTTCTGCTTTTTGCAACAGCCAGACAGATGATAGTCGAGCACCTCAATGTATATGAGACTCTTGTTGGAATTGGCGCGATAGCAGCGCTGTTTGCAATCAGAAAATTCCTGTTCTGCAGTTTTGATGAGGCAGATCACATGATATGCCGGGGCAGCCAGACAGTGGCACACGCGAATCTTATAACTGGAGCCAAAATTCCGGAGGAAAAGACAAGAATTCTTCGCAATGTCATAAGCGACAAGCTGAGTGAAGAGGGAAAGACGGTTGCAATAGGTGCCTGTGTGTATTATAAGGATTGTGCACTTAGAGTGGATAGTATGCGCGAAGGGGTGGTAACCAGAGTTGAAGTGATAAAGAACCTGTAATGTATATTTAACCTATATTATAATTTTTTTGATTTCTGTGCTGCCATTACCATTTGTATTTTATTTCTCGCGTAAGCTGTTGTTATGGGGGTAAGCGGTATCTTTCTTTGCTTGTAATCGTTTCAAAAGAATTATATAATAGACATATATGATTTTAGGAGAAGAAAGTATGGCACAGACTATAAGTATCGGAAAACAGGATTTTCTATACCCTCTTTGCCTGGCTCCGGATAAAAGATCAAGGAAACCATTGGAAGAAATCATTGAGTACAGATAGGGAAACTCAAGATATTAGATCAATTTAAAGGAGGATATTGCATGTACAACGAAAATTATTCTATAATATTCAGTAGTATGACAGGCAACACACGTAAGCTGGCTGATAAAATTCATGAAATCCTGCCAAAGGAGAGCTGTGATTATTTTGGCACGGCTGATGCGCAGGGGATAAAATCCGAATTGCTATACATTGGATTTTGGACGGACAAGGGAAACGCGGATAGCGATACATTAGATTTCTTATCTAAATTGAAAAATAAAAAGATATTTCTGTTCGGAACAGCCGGTTTTGGAGGAAGTGATGCATATTTTCAAAAGATTCTTGGCAATGTTAAAAGCGCCATTGATTCAAGCAACACTATTGTAGGAGAGTATATGTGTCAGGGCAAAATGCCACAGTCTGTGAGGGAGCGCTATGTGAAAATGAAAGAAAACCCGGAGCATCCGGATAATATTGATGCGCTGATTGAAAATTTTGACAAGGCTTTATCACATCCTGATTCAGATGATTTGGAGAGATTAAAAAATATTATTATTTAGCAGGAGGTATTATATATGTACAATTTCACATTTAACATTCCAACAAAAATTCATTTCGGAAAGGATACCATTTCGAGCTTATCAGAGCTTAAGGCATATGGCAGCAAGGTGCTTTTAGTGTACGGAGGCGGCTCTATAAAGAAAAACGGTCTCTACGATACCGCAATGAAGATCCTTAAGGATGCGGGGCTGACCGTGTTTGAGCTTAGCGGAGTGGAGCCAAACCCAAAGATTGAGACAGTCAGAAAGGGTGTTGAAATCTGTAAAAATGAGGGTATCGACATGGTGCTTGCAATAGGAGGCGGCAGTACAATTGATTGCTCAAAGGTTGTTGCAGCAGGTGCAAAGTATGACGGTGATGCATGGGATCTGGTGCTTGATGGCTCAAAGGTCAAGGCGGCACTTCCGATATTTGATGTGCTTACTCTTTCCGCAACAGGAACAGAGATGGATCCTTTTGCTGTTATCTCTGATATGTCTAAAAATGAAAAGTGGGGAACAGGATCGCCGTATATGGTGCCAACTATGTCAATATTAAATCCTGAATATACTTTTTCAGTATCAAAAAAACAGACTGCAGCAGGAACCGCAGACATGATGAGCCATACAATGGAGAATTATTTTTCTATGGAGAATGCTGACTGCCAGAAATTTATGGCAGAGGGATTGTTACGTACAATGATTAAAAATGGACCGGTTGCCCTCGCACAGCCTGACAACTACGAGGCCAGAGCCAACCTGATGTGGGCAGGCACCCATGCAATCAACGGTGTTGTGGGTGACGGCTGTTCACCGGCATGGTGCGTACATCCTATGGAGCATGAGCTGAGCGCTTTCTATGATATTACCCACGGAGAGGGACTTGCAATACTCACACCGGCGTGGATGGAGCACATACTAAATGACGACACACTTCCGATGTTTGTGGAGTTTGCAAAAAATGTCTGGGGACTTTCCGGTGATGATGACTATGCACTTGCACACGCTGGCATTGATGCGTTGAAGAAATTCTTCTTCGAGACAATGGGCATTCCTGCAAATCTAAGAGCTGTGGGAATCACAGACGACAGGAACTTTGAGGTGATGGCAAAGAAGGCCTGCGAGGGTTCAAAGGGATCGTTTGTACCGCTTAGCAAGGACGATATTGTGGAGATTTACAGAGCAGCATTCTAATAAATCGTTCCTGCAAATAACCGGATTAATACCGTGATTGAAATTCTATTTGAGGTATGAGAACAAAATAAGAGTGTAGGCTATCCAATAAATAACCTGCACTCTTTTTAGTTTGATTTGGTTTTTAAATTTATTTATCTTGATACACCTAGCTTTACCATGAGAGCCTCCTGCAAAACGCGGGATACGTTGATATGGGATTTCTCAGCTTCCTGATTAAGCCAATTAGGGAGAGTGACATTTCTTCGGACGGTTTTATTGTCGACCTTGCGGCGGTATTCATCAAAATCTATATCCACAAATGAAACATGACTAATACCATCTTTGTCAAAAGTACCATTTTTGATGTCAATATCTGAAATATCACTTGGAACCGGAATTTCCCTGCCTAGATCCTGTAATGTGATTCCGTTTGCCCCAATGGCATCGCGAGCCATCTCTATAGCGTCTGACAGACCGAAGCCCTCTGTTAATATATCCATATCAGGAACATTAATAAGCACGGTGTCTTTCTTATCCTTTAATTGTGTAAATATAACTGGATATACCTGTTTCATAAATGCCTCCTCCATAATCATAATATACACATTAAATGTGTATAAGTCAACGGCTTTTTTAAAACAAGATATTTAATCTAAGACGAAATATGATACAATTCAATTATTCAGCACTATAAGCTTTATTTCCTGGAGGCTAGGCTTAAAGTTTACATAAGGGAAATTTTAAAGAATTAATTATGAAATGTAACCCCCACCAAACAAAATCCTACATAATATATAGAAGGGAGGTTTGTGGAAAATGTACACACAGGAACAGATACTTGATATGTATTTTAATCGCAACCAGCAGGCTGTCAGTGCGACCTCGCAGATGTACGGAGCGAAGCTTACCCGGTTTGCAGACACTATGATAGCACATGAGGATGCGTTGGAATGTGTAAATGACACATACATAGCAGCATGGAACAAGATACCGCCGGAGCGCCCTATGCGTTTCCTTTCCTGGCTTTACAGGGTATGCCGCAATATCGTCTGCGACAGGATTGACTGGAATAACGCTTCAAAGAGAAATTCCAACATGAACTGTATGCTTGATGAGCTTGAGGAGTGCCTTGCAGACAGCAATGCAAAATACGAGGGCGAGCTGTCGGACATTGGAAGGTGTTTATCGGATTTTCTGAACGGACTGGAGACGGAAAAGAGAGTGCTTTTCGTGAGACGATACTGGTATGGCATGACGATTGATGAGCTGGCAGATATGAGCGGCAGGAGCAAAAGCAGCGTAAAGACCACACTGTTTCGGATAAGGGCAGAGCTAAAAAAATATCTGGATGAGGAGGGCGTATATCTATGACGAAAAAGGATTTATTTGATGGTTTAAATTACATCGATGACCAAATAATTGAAGAAGCGCAGCCGACCGGAGAATCGGCCGGGTACAGTGATGAAATTTATGTAAAAAATCATGAAACCCATCACGGTGGAAAAGAAGACAAAAACAGGAAAAAGCACAAAAAATTTGCACGGGCAGCAAAAGCGCTTGCCACAGTGGCGGCAGTCCTTGTTGTTGCAGTCTTAGGCACGGAGGTTGTGCGGCTTAATAACCGTATAGATGAGCTGGAGACAAAAACTGCAAATGTGATTTCACAGAATAATGCGCAGAATAATGTCTATGCAGGGATAAAGAGCGGTGCAAAGCTTGGGGATTATGAATCGGCCTCTGATTACGGGAAATTGTATGATGTGGCAAAAAAAGCTGAGGCTTCCATAAGGAATACTGCATCTGGAGACTTGCTGGAGAGTGCGGATGCAACAGGAATTACGTCTGATGCATCGTCTGCAAATAAGCAGGAGGCGGCAGCCAAAACAGAGTATTCAACCACCAACGTGATGACAGAGGGCGTTGATGAGAGTGATGTGGTAAAGACGGACGGAAAGTACATTTACATGGTCGAGGATGGTCAGATATCCATCACGGATATTTCAAATGGAAAGCCGGGGGAAGAGACGCTGTTTCGTCCTGATTTTGAGGTACCGTCAGATACTGTAGAGGAGCTTTATATCAGTGACGGAAAAATGCTTATCATATCAAACCATGCAGGCGATAAGGATGAGACTATATGCTATAGCTATGATATAGCTGACCCGACGAAACCGGTGCTTATAGGCAAAGCGCGTCAGGATGGATTTTACAATACATCGCGCAAAATTGGCAATACGGTATATGTTTTTTCAGACACATATATAAAGACCTCCGATATGAATAAAAATGTGGCGCTGCAGGAGGATAATCTGGAGAAATGGGTGCCTCAGGTAAATGGCAAAGTGATAAGCTATGACTGCTTCTATATAGGAGAGGATACATACTCAGGCACAGTTATTTCGAGCTTTGATGTGGATAAACCTGATAAGACGATAGATGCAAAATGTATTATGAATAATAGCGGCGAGGTGTACGTTTCTGGCAATGCTATGTATCTGTATCATTCTGATTGGAGTGCAAGCCGTGAGCTTACCAAAATCAGCAAAATTTCGTTTGAGGATGGAGTGATGAAGACCGGGGAGACGACTTCAGTGAATGGTTATCTTAACGATAAATTTGCAATAAATGAGCAGGGAGGGTATCTGTATGTGCTTCCAACCTCAAATACCGGCAGCCAGCCTGTCAATTCGCTTCATGTGCTGGATAAGGATATGAATGAGGTCGGTGTGATAAACGAGATTGCACGCGGGGAGAGTATATACGCAGCCCGCTTTGTTGGAAAATACGTATATTTCATCACATACAGGCAGACGGATCCTCTTTTTGTAGCAGACATATCTAATCCGACAGCACCAAAGCTTTTGGGAGAGCTTGAGGTGAGTGGATTTTCTGAATATCTGCATATGTGGGATGATACGCACGTACTTGGAATAGGCTATGGTGACTCGCAGCAGAGTAAGATAAAGCTTACTATGTTTGATGTGAGTGATCCGACAAAGCCGGTTGAGGTGAACCAGAAGCTTATCGACAGTTCTGAGAGCTGGAGTAATGAGTTTGTATACAACTACAAGGCTATTCTTGCTGACCCGGAGAAAAATCTGATAGGATTTACTGCGAATGACTACTATCTGTTTTCGTATGACAGTGAAAACGGCTTTAGTCTTTTGGAGCAGCAGGCACTGACCTATAAAAACACAGAAGGCTACAGAGGCATTTACAAGGATAATGATTTCTATGTGGCAGGAAACGGAGAGATAAAGCATTTTAAGCTGGCAGAATAGCGTAAATAATAGTGTTACGCAATAAGATATAAAGACAGGCGGCGAATACCAAAAGAGGGTGTTTGCCGCCTGTTTTTTGTATAATTTCATATACAAACGATATGTAACAGCATATTTAAGTATGCAATTCAAGGCAGACGGTGATATAATATCTCTGATTTTGATAACACGGAGGAACTATTATAATGAATACAGCCTCAAAGACAAGACATGTCTTTATTTTGTTTTTGGCAGATATAGTCTGGGGAATAGCCTTTGTAGCGCAGTCAAAGGGAGGGGATGCAGTTGGAGCATTTTCATTCAACGGCATCCGCTTCCTTATTGGTGCGCTCTGCCTTCTGCCGGTCATAAAAATACTGGATAAGAAAGAGCTGACGGTAAACAGACCTGAAAGCAAAAAGCAAAAGAAAGAGCTTTGGATAGCCGGAAGCTGCTGTGGAATAGCACTTTTCTTTGCGAGCAACCTGCAGCAGCTTGGAATCAGCATGGGCGCAGAATCCGGCAAGGCAGGATTTCTTACAGCTACATATATACTTATGGTGCCTATACTTGGGATTTTCCTCAAAAGAAGATGCGGAGCCAAAATATGGATAGGTGTATTTATTGCACTGATAGGCATGTATTTTTTGTGCATGAATGGGGCATTTTCACTTAGCGGCTCAGATTTGCTTCTGCTGGCAGGGGCATTGTGCTTTGCGATACAGATACTTGTGATAGACCATTTTGTATCACAGGTAGATGCGGTCAGGCTCTCATGCATTGAGTTTTTTGTCACCGGGCTTGGCACATGTATAGTGATGATTTTTACTGATATGGGACCGTCTGCCGGCGGTATAGCGCAGTGGGCGCAGTCGCTTTGCACGTGGGATGCATGGATTCCGATTCTCTATGCCGGTATTTTCTCAAGCGGAGTGGGCTATACGCTGCAGATTGTCGGACAAAAGGGCTTAAACCCGGCGGTGGCATCGGTGGCGATGAGCCTTGAGTCGGTGGTTTCTGTGATTGCAGGATGGATTCTGCTGGGCCAGATGCTGGGTGGCAGAGAAATTTTTGGATGTGTGCTCATGTTTATTGCGATAATTATTGCACAGCTTCCGGATAGGGAGTATACTAAATAGGTTACAGTATAAAATGAAATATGATTATTCAGAATCACTGAGAAAAAAAAGCACAAGTATAGTGCGGTTTTGCGAATGTGCGTGGGATGAATAGTTACAACGAGACAGGGATTGGATATGAGAAATAATAGTAGAAAAAATTACAGACGCCGCAGACAAAATACAGGAGCTTCACAGATTAAGCTTGTAGGAATAGTGGCAGTGATAGTCGTTATAGCGATTATAATAGTTATATCGTGCTTTAATAAAACAAAAAAAGACAGTAATAAGGCAAAAGACACAGGAACGGCCACAGAAAATGTGACCGGTGTGACTGAGCAGGTAAGTGAGACAGAGGAAGCAAAGGAGCTTTTTGTGCCAAAGGAGTCTGATGCTACAGCCGCAATCGGAGATGAGCTTGAGAGCTCTTATGCCGTAGTGATTGATGAGCAGGACGGCACAGTTGTTGCGAGAAAGAATGCACATGAGAAAATGTATCCGGCTTCCATGACAAAGGTTATGACAGTGCTTGTAGCAGCAGAGCAGGCTGAGAAAAATGCAATTGCTGCAGCGGAGAATGAAAACACCGAAATAGACAGGCTGGCTGTGATAGAAAACAAGCTCAACGAGGTTGTTACAATTACAAGAGAAGCCACAGATTATTCATATGTGCATGATTGCAGTACAACAGGCTTTTTAGACGGTGAGCAGGTGCCTCTTCGCGATGTGTTTAACGGAACCATCCTGCCATCAGGTGGAGAATCGGCATATCAGCTTGCGGTTTATACAGCAGGCTCCATGGAAGCATTTGTCGATATGATGAACCAGAAGGCAGCAGAGCTTGGTATAGGCCAGACCACACATTTTGCAAACCCTGTCGGCATATATGATGAGAACAATTACAGCACAGCCTATGATATGGCGGTCATCATGCAGGCAGCGATGCAGGACGACATTTGTAAAACAGTACTTTCAAATCATACATATAGCACGGCTGCAACACCACAGCATCCGGAGAATTTGAACATATCGAATCTGTTCCTGCGCCGAATAGAGGACAGGATGACAAGCGGCGAGGTAATCGGTGCAAAGACAGGATTTGTAAATCAGTCCGGCAACTGTGCGGTCAGCTATGAGAAGGCAGCAAGCGGAAAGACATATATATGTGTGACTGCAGGCGCTTCAAGCGGATGGCACTGTATAGATAATCATGTGTATTTATATAATACATACGGCAAGTAATCAGCACAGCTGATTTTAAGGGGTACAGATATGGCGGGAAATCAAGGCAATTCCAGAAAAAAGACCACGCATAACATGCACAATGAGAAAAAATACAAAAACCCTGCAGGACAGGAGAGGGTAAGGGAAAAAAGCAGCCGGGCAAAAAGCGATAACGTATGTCCGTATGCGAAGAAATGTGGCGGCTGCGACTATCAGGGCGTAGAATATAAGGAACAGTTAAAAACCAAGCAGGCATACATGAAAAAGCTGCTAAAGCCTTTTTGCTTTGTGGAGCCGATTGTCGGCATGAAAAATCCGCTCTATTATCGTCACAAGGTTCATGCAGCCTTTGACTGTACGAGGCGCGGTCAGATTGTGGCGGGAGCCTACAGGAAAAACACACATGATGTGGTGGATATCGAAAGCTGCATGATAGAGGAGCAGGAGTCAGATGAGATAATAAGGGACATAAAGGATATGCTCCGCTCATTCAGGATAAAGACCTATGATGAGGACACCGGCTATGGCCTTCTCAGACATGTGCTTGTAAGAAAGGGTTATGCAACAGGGCAGATAATGGTAGTGCTTGTCCTGGCATCGCCGATACTTCCATCGAAGAACAATTTCGTAAAAGCACTCAGGAAGAAGCATCCCAATATCACGACAGTGGTGCTCAACGTGAATGATAAAAGAACAAGCATGGTGCTCGGAGACAGAAACATCACGCTTTATGGCAAGGGCTTCATAGAGGATAAGCTGTGCGGCTGTACCTTCCGCATCTCACCAGGCTCGTTTTATCAGGTGAATCCGGTACAGACGGAGCTTTTATACGAAAAAGCCATTCATGAGGCACACCTCACCGGCAAGGAGCGCGTAATCGATGCATACTGCGGCACCGGAACCATAGGCATCATAGCAGCGAAAAATGCAGGTGAAGTCATCGGTGTCGAGCTAAACCGTGATGCAATCCGTGATGCAGTCATCAATGCAAAGCGAAACGACATCAGAAATATCCGCTTCTACAATGATGATGCCGGAAAATTCATGGTCGAGATGGCACAAAAGGGTGAGAAAGCTGATGTTGTCATAATGGATCCTCCAAGAACCGGCAGCGACGAGGCATTTTTATCATCGGTTGTCAAGCTGTCGCCGGAGAGAGTGGTGTATGTGTCATGTGGTCCGGAAACACTGGCGAGGGATTTAAAGTATCTCACAAAGCATGGATATACAGTGAAGCGGGCAACACCATATGACTGCTTTCCATTTACAAGCCACATTGAAACAGTTTGTTGTCTTACTTTCCAAGGGCGCTAAAGGTCCGGTGGACCTTTGCTCAGCGCGGACCGAAGTGGAACGGAGACTGGTCGACAGTAGAAAAGTGAACGTTGACTTCTCTTAAGAGAATATAGATTTATCAGAGTTCAAAGGAAAGGCAACGTATAATCAGATAAAGGCTTATGTGTTGGAACAGACTGGACTTAAGGTTTCATCACTGTATATCGCACAGATTAAGAAGAAGTGTGGATTAGATGTCGGTGAGAACTTCAATCCGGTTAAATCAGAGAATGCGAGACAGCCACAGTGTACACCAGAGAGGGAAGATGCGATTATGCAGGCGTTTAGACATTTTGGAGTCATATAGATTGTGGATAAGCAGTATCGTTGGTTAAAAATATAGTGAAGTATGGGAAAAAGGACATTACAGAACTGTAGTTATTACAGGTCAGGGGATGTTCTTGTTATAGATACAGAAATGTCAAAAAGACAAGGTAATAATACTGAGATATTAAGATTGATATGAATAATATCTATCCTATCCAATCCGGTGATAGGTGATACGACACTTAGCATACGCTTAATATGCAGTTTGTTTAACTTGATTGCAGAGATAATTCGCGCATTTGTGAAGAATTCCATTGAATAAATTTCGTTGAATGCATATACTAGAATATGCCAACTTGTACAATTTATAAATAGAAATCTGTGGGGTATTTATGCGATGCAAGTAAGCTACAAGAAACTATGGAAGATACTCATCGACAAAGATATGAAGAAAAAAGATCTGCAATCAGATGCCGGGATTAGCTGGACTTCGGTAACCAAGCTCTCGAAGGGAGAGACAGTAAGCATGGAAGTTTTAATGAAAGTGTGTAAAACGTTGAATTGTGATATAGGCGACATCATGGAACTAATCCTCCCTACAGAAGAAAATGAAATGACTTGAGGAGTAATATGATGTCCAGCAGGAAAAAGAGCGTAATCAGTAAAGCAAGTCCTCATACGATCAAGAAATTTGAGTTGATTGAGGAATATATAAAATCGTGGGCACAGAAGTTACTGCTGACTGAGTCTTGCAATGGGTTGATTTTTATAGACTGCATGTGCAATAGCGGTGTATATACCGATAATACTGGACAATTGGTGAAAGGTACAGCAGTACGCGTTTCAGAAGCACTTAGAGAAGCAGCAAGAACCTATACTCAGAAAAATATACATATTTACTTGAATGATAAGGATAAAGCGCGAGTAGATGAGTTGAAAAAGCATCTTCCGCAGGATGAACGCAATTTTAAGATTGTAACATCCTGCAGTGATGCACACGAGCTACTCCGAACTATCGGGCCACAGTTATATGGAACTGGGCATCTGCATTATTTTCTGCTCTACGATCCGTATGATGCGACCATTGACTGGGAAGCACTTCTGCCGTTTTTCCGCAACTGGGGTGAAGTTATGATTAATCACATGGTTTCAGATCCAGTGCGGGCAATCTCAAGCGCCAAGAAAAAGACGACAAAGGTAAAGTATGAGAACACATATTTGGAGGACTTTGAAAAACTGGTACCATATGGAAGCGATAAGACAGCATATGAGGCTAGGGTGGAAGAAATCATAAATTCGCTAAAAGGAGCTCGCAGGTATTATGTATCGGCATTTCCTTTCTATAACACGCAGAACTCACTTGTGTACAATTTGATTCATTGCACCAGCAACAAGGAGGGGTTTAAGCTTTATAAGAGGAGTGCATGGAAGGTATTTGGTGCACAGTCCTCTACTAAGCATTCGGTCGAGAACAGGCAGTTGTCGTTTAACTTTTTGGGCGAGATTGCTGAAGAGGAAGATGAAAGCTGTTTACATGTTATCGATATAGCAAAATATCTGCAGCGCAGCTTTAGAGGGCGAAAACAGGTGCCTCTGGATGAGATGTGGGAACTATTGGATAACCACCCGATTTTCCCATCAGAGGGATTTCGTAATGAGGTAAAGGGCAATCTTACCGGTTTCTTTGACGCGAAGATTGAGCAGATTGTAAGTCCTGATACGGGAAAGAAGGAAATGGTAATCTCTTTCTCTTCGTGAGACTGAGTTTCAAATAGATGAGGTGATTGGAATTTATGGCGACGTTACAGAAATTTGGCGGCAATTGGACGGAAGAGAAGCTAAACATCTTTACCAGTTATCTGGATTCATACCTGATTGCACTGCAAAACCAGAAATTTAAGAAGATTTACATAGACGCCTTTGCTGGAACGGGCGAGATTGAGACCAGCGACGGCGGGCAGTATCTTGTGGGTTCCGCTAAGCGTGCACTGGCGTCTGAGAAAAAGTTTGATCACTACTATTTTATAGAAGCCGATTCCCAAAAAGCGGGAGAACTTCAGGATATGATAAACGCCGAGTTCCCACAGATGAGGCAAATTGTTACGACTTACTGTGGCGATGCGAATGATAAGCTTGCTGAGATTATTAGTAGTGTAGATTGGAGATATAATAGAGGGTTGCTGTTCTTAGATCCATATGCTACACAGGTAAATTGGGATACACTTGAAAATGTAGCAAAGACGAAATCAATAGATGTATGGTACCTGTTTCCATTCTCTGCACTTGAACGTATGTTGCCGAAAAACGGAAAGTACGATAAATGGGAGGAGTGCATAGATCGATTGCTTGGAGATACCGGATGGCGGGAGGAATTCTATAAGAAAGATCCCCAGATGACGCTTTTCGATTTGTTCCCAGAACCCGGACAGAGCGACGGAGAGCGGATGGTAAAGGACGCGAATCCGGAACACATAAAGGATTATATTCTCGCCAGGCTTAGGACAATCTTTCCATGTGTGTCAAAGCATGCACGGATTTTTAGGAATAGTCGGAGGTCACCGATGTTCCTATTCTGTTTTGCCATTGCAAGCGAGAGTCCAAAAGCGCAAGGACTTGCATTGCGGATGGCAGACTACATATTAAAGAACAAGTAGGCGGAGGATGAAAGCAACTTGAAGACGATAAAACGAAAAACCATGCTTTATCAAACAGGGGTAGAGTATGGTGACTACACAATGAATCACGTGCAGGGCTGTGCACATGGGTGCAAATTTCCATGTTACGCATTCCTGATGAAGAAGCGATTCGGGCAGATTAAGGATTATGAGGACTGGATTGAACCAGTGCTCGTTTCTAATACGCTTGAATTGCTCGATAAGGAAATTCCAAAGCTGAGAGATAAGATTCAGTCTGTCCAGCTTTGCTTTACAACAGATCCGTTTATGCAAGGATATCCAGAGGTGTCTCAGATGAGCATTGAGGCCATCCGAAAGCTAAATGAGGCTGGTATCAAATGCACGACTCTAACGAAAGGACTGTTGCCTATAGAACTGGCAGAACTTTCAGCAGAAAATGAACATGGGATCACACTGATTACTTTGGATGAAGCATATCGGGAACATATGGAACCGGGAGCAGTTTCTTGCTCAGACAGACTGGCGGCGCTGAAGGCACTTCACGATGCTGGTTGTAAAACATGGGTAAGCATGGAACCATATCCGACACCGAACATGGTAGAGCAGGATCTGCACGAACTACTTGAGGCTGTTTCTTTTACAGATCGGATCATTTTCGGAAGGATGAACTATAGTAAGGTAGCAAATTCATTTGAAGGACATATGCATTTTTACAATGAGCGTGCAGCTGAGGTAATCGCTTTCTGTCAGGAGCATGGCATTGATTATCATATTAAGAAAAAAACAATAACGGAAGAATGAGGTGGCATTATGGCTTTATTACAAGACCTGATCCAGCAGATTGATGATCCGGCACTGAGGGAGAGAATACTACAGGAGACAAATAAATTACTGAAGCAAAAAAAGTTTGGATTGGTGTTTGAAGAGCATCTTCCTGAATGTACACCGCTTTACGATGTGCCGATTCGTGTCGGTTCTAAAGTCGCTCTAAAAACTGGTTATGTTAGTGATATTTATACAGTTATAAACATCGATGGCGATGAGGTTCAGTGCGACCGAAGGGAAACACATGAACAGAAGATATTCAAGCTGGATGAGCTTGTGACAATGGCTGAATTTGGAGAGCCTATTTATCCTACATTAAAACAGATTGACGCAGTGGAAAACGCTCCGGATAGCGGTCTTTGGCATACATTGATTGAGGCTGACAACTATCATGCACTACAGCTATTGGAGTATCTCTACGCAGAAAAGGTTGACTGCATCTATATTGATCCGCCGTACAACACGGGTGCAAAGGACTGGAAGTACAACAACGACTATGTGGACAGTTCTGACGCTTATCGACACAGCAAGTGGCTCTCCATGATGGAAAAACGTCTCAAGATTGCAAAAAAGCTGTTGAATCCAAAAAACTCCGTTTTGATTGTGACTATAGACGAAAAAGAGTACCTACACCTTGGATGCCTGCTGGAGGAATTATTTCCAGAAGCTCGAATTCAGATGATTAGTAGTGTTATAAGCCCAAGAGGTGCAATGAGAAAGGACATGTTCACACGTGTAGAGGAATATATATACTATGTTTTTATTGGCGCATCTGCAATTGTACCTTTCGGCCCTGATATGCTTCAATTTACTGACTACGAGAAAGTCGATATAAAAGTATGGGCTCAGATGATTCGAACAAGCGCAAACGGGCCTCGCACGAAGAGACCAAATCTATTCTACCCAGTATATTTTTTCAAAGACACAGGAAAATATGCGGGAGTCGGCGATCCTCTTCCAGTAGATATGCCAAGAGATGAGGCTCCAGTGCCAGATGGGTGCTTTGCTGTATTCCCAATCAGGAGAGATGGTCTTGAGGTTAGCTGGGCACTACAGACAGAAACATTCAAGATGAAAATAGAAAAGGGTTATATAAAATTTGGCCGCTGGAATCCTGGTGATACAAATCGAGCAATGGCACATCTACAAACCGGGACAATGAACAGGATTGAAAAAGGTGAAATACAGATACTCGGAAGGGATGAAGAAGGTACTGTTATTTTAGGTGAAACATCAAAACCCAAGAGACCATCCAGTTTATGGAATATGCCTTCCCATGATGCAGGGAGCAAGGGAAAGAATATTCTTACAGCGATGCTGCCATATACAGACTTTGCATATCCTAAATCGCTCTATGCGGTGAAGGATACTATCAAATTTGTAGTGGGTAACAGACCGGATGCTATTATTGTTGATTTCTTTGCCGGTTCAGGGACAACTTTGCATGCAGTTAATTTAATGAATGCTGAAGATGGTGGACACCGAAGGTGCATTATGATCACAAATAACGAAGTCTCAGCAGATGATGTAAAAAATCTTAGTCAGCAGGGATTGCATCCGGGCGATGAAGGATGGGAGAATCACGGTATCGCAAGATATATAACTTGGCCACGTACTGTTTGTAGCATTGAAGGACACGATGTAAATGGGACACCTTTAAAGGGAGATTACATTGGCAGTGACATTTCTATGGCAGAAGGATTTCATGCAAATGCAGCCTTCTTCAAGCTATGCTTTCTCGACAAGACATCTGTGGCGCTTGGTAGGCAATTTAGAGAGCTGCTCCCAGTGCTCTGGATGAAGGGCGGAGCCATTGGAAGATGTCCAGTGCTCAAAAACGATGAGCTTCCGGAGATGCTCATTCTTCCACAGAACAAGATGGCAGTTCTGATAGACGAAATATACTATTCCGAGTTCGATGCAGAGTTAAGTCAGCATCCGGAAATCCAGACAGTTTTCATAGTAACTGATTCAGAAACGGCATACCGGTCGATGATTCGTACTTACGATGGAAAAGAATGCTATCAACTTTATAGGGACTATCTGGATAATTTTAGAATTAATACGGGGAGGTAAACATGAGAGTTGAATTATTCCCTTTTCAGAAAAGAGCACTTGCTGATATCCGCATGAAGACTGCGGAGGCAATGGGCAGCTATCATAGAACACATGCGCCGCAGGTGGTTTCTTTTACTGCACCGACTGGAGCCGGAAAGACCATCATTATGTCCACGCTGATCGAGGCAGTTCTTTTTGGTGATGAGCAGTATGTGGAGCAGCCGGATGCAATCATAGTCTGGCTTTCGGATTCTCCTCAACTTAATGAGCAGTCGAAGCAAAAGATTGACTCCAAGGCAGATAAGATCAAGCTGTCACAGTGTGTCACGGTTTCGGAGGAATCCTTTGATAAAGAGGTATTTGAGGATGGGCATGTTTATTTCCTGAATACGCAGAAGCTGTCGGTTACTTCTAAGCTCACGAAAAATGGCGATGGCAGGACTTATACGATCTGGCAGACGATTGCGAATACTGTCCGAGAAAAGAGCGACCGGCTGTACTTTATCATCGACGAAGCGCACCGTGGCATGCAGGGACGTGAGGCCAGCAAGGCCACCACGATCATGCAGAAGTTTATCAAGGGCAGCGATTCGGATGGTATCCCGCCCATGCCAGTTGTCATCGGTATGTCCGCCACTACACAGAGATTCAATGCGCTGGTTGAGGGGACGTCCTCTACAATTCACAAGTCTATCGTGACGACGGATGAGGTGCGAGCTTCCGGCCTTTTGAAGGATAGGATCGTTGTCACCTATCCGGAGGAAGGCACGGTCAATAATGATATGGCCATTCTGCAGGCTGCTGCAGATGACTGGAAAGAAAAGTGGGAACATTGGACGCAGTATTGCTTCGAGCAGCACTACGCCTATGTAAATCCAATCCTGATTATTCAGGTTTTAAATGGAACCGGTGAGGCTCTGACGGATACAAATCTGGATGATTGCATTGCAAAGATTGAGGAACGTACCGGTTTTAAGCTGGAAAGCGGACAAGTGGTTCATACCTTCGGCGGCACGACAGCAACACTGACCGTCAATGGACTCGATGTGCGCTATGAGGAACCCTCCAATATTGCCGAGGATAGAAATATCCGCGTGGTATTCTTCAAAGAGAATCTTTCTACTGGATGGGATTGCCCGCGAGCAGAGACCATGATGTCCTTTAAGCACGCTAATGACGCCACATACATTGCACAGCTTCTCGGTCGAATGGTAAGAACGCCGATGCAGATGCATATTCAGGTGGACGACGTTTTGAACGATGTGCATCTCTATTTGCCGTACTTCAATGAGGATACCGTAAAGGATGTTGTGGAAGCCTTGCAGAGCACAGAAGGCGGAGATATCCCGACAGATATTTATGGCGAGTCCTTGTCCGGAAAGAAATTTGAAACGCTGACTGTCAGACCGAAGAAGAAAAAGGAAGAGCAGCAGACGCCGGGACAGATGACTCTATTCGATGTGTTCTCTGGGGATAACACAGGCGAACAGCAGTTTGCCGGAGCAACAGAGCCAGCTGGTGACTTGACTCCGGCAGCACAGCCTCAGGTTACTGGTGGAGAAGCAAAACAGGCTGAAACGGCAGAACAATGCCAGACACAGTCGAGTACAGATACAACGGCTCCTGCTCAGTCTGCACCGATTACACCACAGCCATCTGACACTGAAGCACGGTCTGAAAATGATGCTGCGGGAAGTCAGCAGATGGCTCAGACGGAAACTTCTGAAGAGGAAGATCTGTTTGACCGTGAAGAGGTTATGAAATTTATAAATGATGCAGGTTTGCTTTCATATAACGTCAGAGCGCTTAGGATCAATGACTACTTGAAATCTCTGTATAGGATGGCACATCTTCTTACGATGTCCAAATTGCATCGTGAGGCCATCCGGGAGGTTCAGGATGAAATTGTTGAGATGATCCACAGCTATGTGGAAGTCCTCAAGGCAGATGGAAAATATGATGACCTTGTTCAGCAGGTCAAGCAGTTTAAGTTGGCAACTCAGATCTTTGATGCCTTTGGAGAGACTGTGGACAATTACTCGGTGCATGATATGTTTACGACGACCGATACTGATATAGAGCGACAGTTCCAGATTGCGGATGTAAAGCTCGGTCGAGAAGGCATCGGTATGGCCTATGGAAACAAGTATATGGATATGTCTGATGTGTCGGCATTTAAAGTTGACGTTATTCTCTTTGTGGCGGACGAAGAGTGCATGAATCGGTTGCATTCCTATGCGGAGACTCGCTTTCATGGATTGAATGATGATTATCGTAGATATATTGCAACTATAGATTCGGAGAAAATTCGTAAAGAGTATGACAGTATCGTTTCCGATGGCGATCCTGTAAGCAAGCACAATTTCCGTTTGCCAGAGACAATTCAGGTGCCACATGAAGTGGGAGGCAAAGAATATAGGAATCATCTCTTTGTTAGTGACATAACCGGTGTTGCAACGATGAAGTTGAATACTTGGGAAGCCGGAGTTATTGAAGAGGAAGAAAAACGAGAAGACTTTGTCTGTTGGATTCGTAATCCATCCAGAGGCTCATGGGCACTTTGCATTCCTTACGAAATCGATGGTGAAACAAAGCCTACCTATCCTGATTTTATTGTAGTAAGAAAAGATTGTGTACTTGGATATGTCGTTGATATTCTTGAGCCGCATAATCCTGATTTCAAGGACAATCTTGGGAAAGCGAAAGGATTTGCAGAGTACGCAAAACAGAATCCGGGTGTGGGAAGAATTCAGCTAATTCGTATGAGTAAAGATGCAGCCGGAAAACACAAGTTCAAAAGACTGGATATGTCTAAAACAGCTATTCGAGAAAAAGTCTCTCATGCAATAAATACAGACGAACTCGATCACATCTTTGATACGGATGGAGTTATCGAATAAGGAGGAACTCCATTATGGCAAATGAGCTGCAGCCATTGTCGTTGCTCTTACAAAATAGATTATTTTGTACTATCAGCGTGACTATGCGTGGATGCAACAACAGTTGATGGATTTCTGCGAAGAAGTAGTTATATATAGCAAGTCACATAGGAAATAGTCCTCTGTGGCTTGCTATGAAACTGAGTAATTTGATTTTACAATTTCGGATTCCTTCTTCTCAGCTTTCTATGTTCCTTTGCCGGCTTGGAACGGTAGAATATTCATTTTAATATTTGCTTTTCCTCTGCGGACAGTTGAGTAACATTCATTTCTAGATTTTTGCAGAAAAGAAGGAGAAGTCCATTAATGTATGCCTCATTTGAAGATTCTGTATTGGCGTCTGCTGTAATCTGTGCCTGTAATGTAAAGTCATCAATAATACTTTTGACCATGCTCTGATAGTCGATGTCACTTGCAGTATCACTATCCTTCATATGAGCATTTCTTAGGTCAGAGACGATTGGTTTTAAATCTTCCGACAGGATATTCAAGTAATATTGTTCTGTCTCAATGTGGGAAGAATCGAAGACTTTTGCAAAGGTATCGTTGGAATCGGCACCCAGCTCGTTCAGTTTGCATCTCATCACGTCAAGAAATGCATTTGCTATCTGAATTCCTTTATCATTAAAGCCATCAATATAGATTTCCAGATCAGTCATGAATTTGCTGAAACTTTCGTGAGTGAGCAATTCAGACAATAATCTGGGATTGTATTTTTCGTCTTTCAGTATTTGAACAGCATCATCATTCAGATGCAAATCAGATACTGATTTATTTTTATGCTGCCGTAATTCCGTACGGCAAAGTAAATAATCGGTGCTGACATGATAAAAATCAGCAAGTGTCAAAAGACTGCTAAGTGACATATCTACATTTTCATCTCTTTCATAATTGCCAAGTGTGGAACATGGTATGCCTGTCGCATCTGAAAGTTCCTGTAATGACATTTTCTTTTCTGAAACTCTCAAATCTTTCAGTCGTTCCGGTATCGTAAGTTTTGTATGCATGTGTATTTCCCTCTTTTCAAAGATATAGATAGATTATCATTTTTACAATCAAAGAGATGATGAGGCTATTGCATCTGGGAAATAAGAAGATTAACAAGATGCTGAAGGAACTGGAGGCACATAATCTGATTTATCGAAGCCATCTGGGATTAGGAAAGCCGAATAAGATATATGTATATGACTTGTTGAAAGCAGATAACTCGAATTGGCTGCCAAAGCAATTTAAGCACAGAAAGGGGCGGACAAATGAGAAAGAAATATTATGATGATGCAAAAGAGAATGCAGCGTTTGAGATATGTGTGGATGTTGTGACAGCGCTGATCTTAAAATATGGACCGGCAATAAAAAAAATGGATTTTACGTGATTGGATAAAAAACATACAGGCTGACTGCTTTGGGAGAAGTTTAGCCTGTAAACGATACCAGCGGTATTTCGATTGTATGAAAGCTATTGTAAAAAAATGATGCAACATGACATAATCGGATTGACTGAAACGGCATAGATATTTATAATATAGACAAAACGAAAATGACATGAACGGAGGACAGGGTAATGGAGAAAACGGTAACACTTGAAGAGGCATTAAAAAGAATTGAGGAGCTGGAAAAAGAGAACGCAGAACTTCGGGAGGAATTGGAGTATTACAGAAATCGTAAGTTAAGCGGTCGTCAGAAACATAACGCCAAGTGGATGGCAATTTATAATGATTTTGTTGTTGGGTATGAGAGCGGCATGACGATGGTAGAAATTGCGAAGCGGAACAATGTCAGTGAGAGGACAATCTATAGGTATAAAGCGTATTATGACAAAATGAAGAAAAATGATGAATAGACCATTTTACTGACGTTAGTAAAATGGTCATATGAGAATTGCGGACGATTTTTTGACCGCAAATGGATGGAGAAGTTCTATGGCAGAAGATAAAAAGAAAGATGAAATTGCTGTGATTGATATTACAGAAGAATATTTGAAAGAAAGAATTTATGAAATTCGAGGACAAAGAGTAATCTTAGATGCTGATCTTTCTGAAATATATGGTTATACTACAAAAGCATTTAATCAACAAGTAAAAAATAATATTGAGAAATTTGATGAAGATTTTATGTTTGAACTTACGGATGACGAGGTAGAAAATTTGCGGTCAAATTTTTTGACCGCAAATCTTAACAGTAAGAGCAGATATAATCCTCATGTATTTACAGAGCAAGGATTATATATGCTGATGACTGTTTTGAAAGGACCGTTGGCTGTTAAGCAGAGCAAGGCATTAATAAGAACCTTTAAGAAAATGAAAGATTACATATTAGAAAATCGTGAGTTAATAGGTCAGCGGGAAATACTTCAGTTAAGCATGGAAACTGCTAACAACAGAATAGAAATTAACAAAATCAACTCAGATATGATATCTCTTGAAAAACAGATTTCAGATGTTGCAGAAGGCTTGAAGGATGTTGTGACAAAATCTGAGTTGGCTGATATGATGAACAGCTTTGTTTCAGATGATGATGAAAAGTGGCTTATGTTTAATGCAAAATTTAGTAGTGCAGATGAGGTATATGAGTCCATTTATAAGCAGGCAAAGTCGTCAATATATGTCGTTGACAATTATATTGGATTAAGAACGCTGGTACATCTTAAAAATTCTCCTACAGGAGTAAATATTACGTTGTTCAGCGATAATGTTGGAAATAATAAACTTCACAATATAGAATTTACGGATTTTTGCAAAGAATATCCATCCGTAAAAATATCAATGAAAAAGACAGGAGGTATATTCCATGATCGTTTTATCGTGCTTGATTATGGAACTGATGATGAAAGAGTTTTCTTATGTGGTGCTTCATCAAAGGATGCAGGCGCTAGAATAACCAGTATTGTTGAAGATTATGGAATAGCTAAATATGCCCCGGTTATTGCCACACTGTTGAAAAATCCAACTTTGATTTTACCACAGTAGAGGGGAGTGAATGTATTGAAAAAGAAAACAAAATGCTACATATATACTCGTGTATCAACAGCAATTCAGGTGGATGGTTACAGCTTGGATGCACAGAAGGACAAACTAAAAAAATATGCAGAATTTCAGGATATGGAGATTGTGGGAGAATATTCCGATGAAGGGCATTCCGGTAAGAATATAAAATGTCGTCAGGAATTTATACGTATTCTGAATGATATTGAAGATGGCAAGGACGGAGTTGATTTCGTCCTTGTATTTAAATTATCCCGATTTGGCAGAAATGCGGCGGATGTACTCAGCTCTTTACAGCTTATGCAGGATTATGGTGTGAACCTAATCTGCGTGGAAGATGGAATTGACAGTTCAAAAGAAGCCGGTAAACTGCTTATATCTATCATTGTTGCAGTAGCAGAGATGGAGCGGGAATTATTCAAATGATTTTTGACAGGTATATTCATACCAATGATGGAATCAATGGCGTGGCAAATTATCTGAACAATCATGGATATACAAAGAAGCTGCGTCAGAATGGAACAATACCGGGGTTCTCGGCCAGCTTTATCAAGAAGATAATTGATAACCCGGTATATATGGGGAAGATAGCATATGGACGCAGGCGTACAGAGAAGAAAACAGGAACCCGTAATGAAACTCATGTAGTGGAGCAATCAGATTTCTCTGTTTATGAGGAAATTCATGAAGCAATTATTTTCGAGGAAGACTGGAATCTTGCACAGGAAAAACGTTCAAAAAATAATTACAAGCGTGAAAAAATTCGTGATCCGGTACATGCACATATTTTGTCTGGAATATTAAAATGTCCTTGCTGTGGAAAAGGAATGTATGGAAATATTGCTAAAGCAGGGTGAAAAGATAACAAGACCAGATATTACTATTATTGCAAGAATACCGTGAATGCTACTGGGCGCAAGTGTACATTCCGACGATGGATAATCTAGATGTTACAGATACTCATTACGATAAAAAAATATCAGATTTACAGAGACGGATGAACATATGGTTTCCTTGGAAAAGTTATCAACACTTGAGAGCGTGGTTTTACTTTGCAGGTAAATGGTCAATAATAGTATTCCAATTCGCTGTAAAATGGTGTAGAATAAAACTACTTTCCATGTATACTAATGAATGATTACAGCCCATATACGGAGGATAAATATGAGGACGCTATATACATTTGACAAACACAATTATTCCGATGATATGGAGGTATTTGAGCGCTTCGCGGTGCGCGCGGTTATTATCAGAGACGGCAAGCTTGCCATGCAGCAGGCCGGTGAGGGCTACTACAAGATACTGGGCGGCGGCATCGATGCAGGCGAGACCAACGAGGTTGCGTTGGCACGGGAGGTGCGCGAGGAGGCAGGACTTCTTGTCGTGCCGGAAAGCATCAGGGAGTGCGGCAAGGTCATAGAAAAGAGACGCGATATATTTGAGGCAGACAAGATATATTACTGTCACACCTACGTGTATTTCTGTGATGTGAAGGACGAGCATGTGGCAGCACAGATGACAGACAGCGAGATAAGGCTTGAGTATCATCTGTCATGGGCTACGCCGGATGAGATAATAAAGGCCAACAGCGCTTTTCTTGATAAAGAATGGATAGCAAGAGACACTAAGATTGTTGAGTTGATAAAAGAAATGTGTTAAAATAATGCCTGGATGTAAATCCGGGCATTTAATATAAGGAGAAGCAGTATAAATGGATAAAAATAAAATCAAAAATAAATTAAAGGATGATCCGGCCTTCACTCTTGAGGTGCAAAACCCGGAGGTTGAGGCGCTGATGACACAGTATTCAAGCGACAAAAAGGCGGAGACGCTCAATAAGCTCATTGAAAAATGCACTAAGAGCAGATTCCTGGTACCTGCAAATGTCGGAGAGAACAACAAGCCGATTCCGCTATTTATTAAAAACGGTGAGGGAGAGGCTTTCATGCCGATTTATACATCAAAGGCACAGCTTTCTAAGGATCATCCGTCACCATGCATTGTAAATATGCCGTTTCTTGCAGTCAACAATATGGTGGCAAATAAAGAGTCAAAGATTAATGGTATCGCATTCAACCCGTTCACTCACAATCTGATTTTCAAAAAGCCTCTTGTAGAAAAGATTGAGGCAGTGGAAAAGGCCAGAAGAGAGGGGCATCCTACATCACCGACAAAGGGCAAGACTGTACAGATGACAGCAGAGCAGTATGTCATCTTCGAGCGTATGCAGTATGAGCATATTTTCCTGCCGGCGAAGATGTTTGAGGGCGGAAAAGAGTTCATGGACCGACTTGCCGATGAGAAGGAAAAGCTAATAGATGAGCTGTACGAGGAGGCATATCAGCAGAAGCGTATGTATCCATATATGGAGGAGGATTTCTCTGTTATGTCTATGCAGATTTCTGATACGCTTAATGTCACCAGAGTTGATTTCCCGACAAGAGATATGGCTCCAAATTGCGCAATCCGTGCTTATCTCGTGTGGGATGATGCTGCGTCACAGGGCAGATATTTTGTAATTGATGCGAAGGGCGATAAAACTACTGAGCTGGCTGAGATTACAGAGGATTACAAGCGTCTTGGATATGGAGCTGCACCGGTTGAGGGTGCTGAGCTTCAGACTGTTCTTGACCTGGTTAAGAAAAGTGCAGAGGAACAGAATTAGAAAAGTAATGTAGGGCAGGATATATAAAGGAGGTCGTGTATGAAGGAGTTTTTAGGCAGAATAAAGGCTGATTTTCTATTGTCATCAGTGCTTTGCATAGCGCTGGGACTGGTGTTTATCATATGGAGAGCTTCGGTGCTCACGATTGTGGCCAATGTGCTTGCGGTGGTGCTTATCATCATCGGAGTGGTCTATATGTGTAGCTATTTTCTGAATATAGTTACGAATGGTTTTTCAGCGATGCTGGGGCTTGTGGTTTTGGCAGTGGGTATATGGTTTCTGGTACAGCCAAAGGTTGTGGTGAGCCTGATACCTATAGTCATCGGTCTGGTGCTCATTTTTCACAGCATCAGGAGCATTATTGAGGCAGTGGATGCCAGAAAATACGGTTACGGAGGCTGGAGTGTCGGCCTGATTTTTTCAATAATCAGTCTGATTTTTGGAATAATCTGTGTGACAAATGCATTTGATGTAATGAAGACAGCCACTGTTGTTGTCGGTATCATACTGATTTTCAACGGAGTATCAAATATCTGGATTACGAGCCGTGCCACAAAGGCGGAGAGCGCCTACAACAAGCAAAAGGAGTTTGAGGCAACGTTTGTTGAGGATAGAAAAGAGGACAATTAAGCAGTAACAGAAAGGCGACAGAATGCGTCGGATGGAGTTTAAGATGGAGAGACCCGGACTTACCAAGGTCGGTGACCATCTGAAGGTAACAGAGAGCAAGCTTCCAACTTCATATTATTATACGATAGAGCATGCAATTGCCATGTCGGGAAACTACGTGGTCAGCGAGAGGCTCAAAAGCCGCGAGGGCGATGTCGTGGATGTGAGGGAGACTGAGAAGGGCTACTTTGTCACGATGGAGTTTGATGAGTAATGACACAGCAAGGTAAGAATGCAATAGATCTGGTGCTCGCTGAGAGCCTTATAGAGCTTTCAGCGAAAAAGCCAATCGATAAGATTACAATTAAAGAGATAACGGACAAGGCCGGAGTTATCCGCCCCACGTTTTACAATCATTTTCAGGACAAGTACGAGCTGATAGAGTGGATTATCAAAAGCGAGCTGCTTGAGCCCATCAAGCCACTGCTCAATGCCGGAATGATTTTTGAAGCGATTGTGCTGATGCTCAATAATATCTCGGCAAACAGTGTTTTTTACAAGAAAGCACTAAAGCTGGAGGGTGCAGTGACGTTTAATCAGATTGCCATGAAGTGCGTCTACGAGATGTTTATGAATATCATAAACGAAAAGAGTACAGGAAAGAAATCCAAATACCGCTGGCTCACACCGGAGGTGATTTCTACATATTATGCGCAGTCGTTGTGCTTTATCACGGAGGGCTGGATAGCCCAGGGCATGGATGATATTGAGCCGAAGGAGATGGCGGAGGCATACATGTATCTGATTACGCGCTCGATGGATGATATACTAAGTGAGCTGTAGAGGACAATTGCCATGGAAAATGACGGCTTAAGCAAGCTCATAAAGCAGAATCATAAAGAGACACCATAAAGAGGCATGTGTTCATATAAATATAAAAATGCTGTGAAAAAGTGTCAGAAATCAAATACAATATAATATATGTGTCATATCGGATATACAAATTGATGGATTTGTATATCTCACATGACAAATCGAAGAGATTGAATATTTATTTATTCGGTCTTTTTTTTTATACTTCAATACGAATAAAAGAAAGAGTGGTGAATCTAATGATTAAATTTGGAAAAGGAGTCGTAAAACATCGTGTGCTGATACTGATAGTTGCATTTGCACTGCTTATACCGTCGGGCATCAGCTTTATCAACACGAGAATCAACTTTGATATCCTTTCTTATCTGCCAAGCCAGATAGAGACTATGAAGGGTCAGGATATCATGGTAGATGAGTTTGGAACCGGAGCGTTGTCATTTGTGATCTTAGAGGATATGAAGGATCAGGACATAGAGACTCTGGCTGATGACATTGAGGACCTTGAGGGTGTTAAGGATGTCATCTGGTACGGAACAATCGCTGATTCCACATTGCCAAGAGAGGCAATTCCGGATGAGGTGTACGACGCATTTAACAACAAGGATGCAAACAGCCAGCTCATGCTCGTCACATACAGTGACACAATGGGTTCGGATGAGACAATGGAAGCCGTCAACAAGATGGATAAGATGGTGAAACACCACTGCTTCGTAGCAGGAATGGCAGCGGTCAACGCAGATACAAAGACACTTGTTATGCAGCAGGCTCCTATATATGTCATCATAGCAGCATTGCTTTCAATGCTTGTCATGGGAATTACAATGGATTCAATAATTGTTCCGATGTTATTCCTCCTAAGCATAGGAATGGCTATTATCTATAACCTGGGAACAAACTTTATACAGGGACAGATTTCATACCTGACACTGGCACTGACAGCAGTATTGCAGCTCGCCGTAACAATGGATTATTCGATTTTCCTGTGGCACAGCTATCAGGAGCAGATAGACAGATATGACGGAGACAAGAAGCGAGCCATGGCACATGCCATTTCCCACACAATTGTCTCAGTAACAGGAAGCTCAATCACAACAATCGCAGGCTTCGTAGCCCTCTGCTTCATGAGCTTTACACTTGGACTTGACCTGGGAATCGTAATGGCAAAGGGCGTTGTATTCGGAGTTATCGGATGTGTAACAATTCTCCCTGCACTGATTCTTGCATGTGATAAGGCAATCGAGAAGACAAAGCACAAGATTCTTATGCCGGATGTTTCCAGGATTGCAAGCTGGGTAACAAATCATTATAAGATACTTGCAGTGATTTTCATCGTAGTGCTCATCCCGGCAATATACGGATACACTCATGATCAGGTCTACTATGACCTTGCAGGAACCATGCCTGACAGTGCATACAGTAAGCAGGCCAATGAAAGACTCGACAAGGAGTATGCTATGGGTGCCACACATATCATCATCGCACCGAGCGATATGTCAAAGGCAGACAGCATAAGCATGATAGATGATATCAAGAAGGTCGATGGAGTAAAGCTTGCAGTATCACTTGACTCAATACTTGGACCTACAATACCGGATGATATGGTGCCGGATGAGGCAAAGGAGATATTCAAAAACGGTGATTACCAGATGATGCTTGTTTCATCAAAATATGAGACAGCATCTGATGAGGTAAACAACCAGATTACAGAGATTAAAAAGATAGTAAAGAATTACAGCGAGGACGCAATGCTTATCGGTGAGGCACCTTGTACAAAGGATCTTATCACTATCACAGATACAGACTTTAAGCGTGTAAGTGCAGTATCAATCGTATTGATATTCCTTATCATCCTCATAGTATTCAAATCGGTATCGCTTCCAATCATACTTGTAGCGGTCATCGAGTTTGCAATCTTTGTAAACATGGGAATTCCGGGATTTACAGGAACAAAGCTTCCGTTTATCGCGAGCATCGTAATCGGAACCATACAGCTTGGTGCAACGGTTGACTATGCGATACTTATGACCACAAAGTACAGAAAGAACAGATACACCGGAATGGACAAAAAGCCGGCAATCACAAAGGCACTTGCAGATTCGACAAACTCAGTTATCGTCAGTGCACTCTGTTTCTTCGCCGCAACCTTTGGTGTAGGACTTTATTCAAACATTGATATGATCAGTTCTATCTGTATACTGCTTGCACGAGGCGCAATTATCAGTATGTTTGTAGTAGTATTTATACTTCCGTCAATGTTTATGATTTTTGACAAAGTAATATGTGCCACAAGCGCAGGCTTTAAAAACAAGAACCTGACAGCTTAGTAATCTGATTAATCATAAATGAGGGATAAAATAGTTTTTGACCCTCATAACATAAAAATATGACCTCAAAAACAAAATCAGGAGGAATAAGACATGAAATTACCAGAATTGAAAGAAAAGTTAAAAAGTAAATATATTGTCCGTGTTGTAGCCGGAGTCCTCACAATAGCACTTGTAGGTACAGGAATCGGAGCAACAGCAGTTTTTGCAGAGAAGAACAGCAGCACAGCAGTCACAGCCGAGGCAGACAGCACAACAGGAAGCAGCAAGGATGCTGATGACATAGCAGATAAGCTCATGGACAGCGTATCATTAAAGGATAACGACGCAGACAAGGACGAGAGCGTATACCTCATCTCAGATGCAAACGGAAACGTAAACAAAACAATCGTAGTAGATCACCTTAAAAATAAAGACAAAAAGGATACCTTGGAGGATGCTTCAAACCTTTCAGATATCGAGAACGTAAAGGGCAAGGAAAAATTCACACAAAGCGGTGACAAGCTCACCTGGCAGGCCGGTGGCAAGGACATTTACTATCAGGGCACAGCAACAGAGGAACCGCCTGTAACACAGAAGGTTACATATTACCTCGATGGAAAAGAAATCTCACCTGAGGACCTTGCAGGAAAATCAGGAAAGGTCAAAATCCGTTTTGACTACACAAACACCACATCATACACAGAGACAGTAAACGGCGAGAAGCAGACAGTTTCCGTACCATTTGCAGCAATAACAGGACTTGTACTCGGTGATGGCTTCGAGAATATCGAAGTGACAAACGGCAAGGCTGAGGTAAGTGATTCATCAAGCGTAGTGCTCGGATATGCACTTCCGGGCTTAAAGAACAGCCTCGGAATCAAGGACAAAGACCTCGATGGCGATGTAAATATCCCTGAATACATGGAAATGACAGCAGATGTGAAGAATTTCTCAATGCCTGCAGCCATGACCTTCGTGGTAAACGCGTCTGATTATGTAAGCACAGACGGAATTGACACATCAGACCTCGATGACATGATAAATGACTTAAAGGATGCCTCAACACAGCTTCAGGATGGCTCAAAGACACTGGCAGAGGGTACTGACACACTTGCTGACGGACTTTCAACATTGCAGAGCAAGCTCGGCACATTCGCATCAGGAGTTGGCACACTGCAGAATGGACTTAAGACATATACTGATGGTGTTAGTACATTAAGTGGTGGACTGAATACACTTGGAAACAGCACAGGAGCCCTTGTGTCAGGAGCAGATAAGCTTAATAGTGGAGCAGGCCAGCTTGCAAGTGGAAGTGCAACACTTAAGGATGGACTTAAGGCGTATACAGATGGAGCCAGCATACTCAATGGTGGACTGAATACACTTGGAAACAGTACAGGTGCATTAGTTGATGGAGCAGATAAGCTTAATAGCGGAGCAGGACAACTGGCAAGTGGAAGTGCAACACTTAAGGATGGCTTGAAATCATATACGGATGGAGCAAGTCAGTTAAATACAGGCTTGAACCAGCTTAATGACAACACAGGAAGTCTTGCAACAGGTGTGACCAGCCTTAATGATGGGGCAAAAACGCTTTCGGATGGTATTAATGCTGCAAACAAGGGCGCAGCAGGAGTATCTGCAGGTGCAGCACAGCTAAAGACAAGTATTGATACGGCAAAAACAGGAGCTGATTCTCTTGCAGCAGGAGCAAAGCAGGTTGATGAAGGAGTTGGTCAGTTGACACAATCTTTATCAGATATGCCTGAAACAATCAAAACCAATATAAATAAATCTCTGGAACCACTGAATGAATTAAATGTCGGAACATTATTTAAAACTCTTGGATATATTAATACAGATAAGATTACAGCAGACAATGTATCAGCAGCAGCGGATGCAGCAGTAAACAATGCAAGAGATATAATAGATGCTTTGACTAATATGCAGAATCAGAATCCATCTGCAACTTATAATCAGATACTTGTTGGTCTGTCTCAGGGAAAAGGTGCTGTATCAGTATATTCTGCCGTGAACCAAAGTATAACAGACAGTGCTTCCACAGTGCAAGCTTTAAAGGATGGCTCAGCAAAGGTATCAGATGGTGCGTCATCATTAGATGCTGGTTTAGGACAGTTGTCAGATGGAGCATCTGAGTTGTCAAGCGGAGCTTCTGATTTAGCAAAAGGAACTACACAGCTTGCAACAGGAGCTACAGAGCTTCAGACAGGCACACAAAGTCTTGCAGATAAATTACCAGAGCTGACAAAAGGAATCACCAGCCTTGTAAATGGTTCAAACGAGTTAGTTAAAAACAATGATACACTTAATGTCGGAGCAACAGCACTCAATGCCGGAGCAAGCCAGCTTTCAGCCGGAACACAATCACTTATGAACTCAGTACCGACGCTTACAAGTGGAATCAAGAAACTTGTGGATGGCTCAAATACATTAGTAGCAAACAACGATACATTAAATGCTGGAGCCACAGCACTCAATGCCGGAGCAAGCCAGCTTTCAGCCGGAACACAGTCACTCATGAACTCAGTACCAACTCTTACAAGCGGTATCAAGCAGCTTGTAGACGGTTCAAACACACTTGTAGCAAACAATGCACAGCTCAATAGCGGAGCCTCACAGCTTGCAGATGGAACAAATCAGATAGTTTCAGGTGTTGACCAGCTCACAACAGGTTCTAAGACACTTTCAGAGGGTGCACACACACTTGCAGACGGTATGGTACAGTTCAATGAGGAGGGAATCAACAAGATTCTCGACGCATACAACGGTGACTTAAAGCCATTCACCGACAAGCTTCAGGCAGTAATTGACGCAGGTGAGGAATATCAGACATACTCAGCAATCGCTGATGGACAGACGGGCAGCGTTAAGTTCATATATAAATTAGCTTCAATAGATGCTAAGGCAGATAGCGACAAATAATTAATTAAAGGATGTTTGTACATTAGGGGGAGGCAAAAATGGGCTGGATAGAATATCTGTTAATCGTGGCGGGAAGTTCGCTTGAGATTTTCGTTGCGATGGAATGTCAGGGATCCCTGATCCAGAAAGTAAATAAGAAACAGCTTACAGCCATTTGCTTCATAGTTGCAGTTTGCCAGTTGTTAGCAATGTACATCGGGTATTTCCTGTCAAGCTTCCTTAATGGGAAATACTCGGTGAAGGATGAAGCACTTTTAGGAGAGATAATTTCTATCGGAATACTGATAGGACTGGGAATCAGGCTTATAGGAAAGGCTATAAGAAATGAAAGGATTGAGGAGCATTGTCAGGCGCAGCTTGACATGAAAAGAGTGTTAAGGATAGCAGGAATCACCGCATTTTATACGGTTCTTGCAGGAATAGCATTCGGCTTTCTTGGTACCGGACTTCTCACCATTATGATAATGGTGGCGCTGCTCACTGTCATCTGTATAGTGGCAGGCATTTACACAGGATATCATTTCGGTTTCGAGCAGAAGACAAAGGTATATATCGTGGGGGCGATACTATTTTGGGCGGCTGGAATTGATGTGATAGTAAGGCTTGTAAGTGCAACATAATGCATAGGGCTCTGTTCGTAAGGACAGGGCTTTTTTGCTGTCCATTGAAGTATGAAATCCTTTGCTTGCAATGTCAAAGTAAATGCTATAGAATATTTTCATACTTAATAATACGCAAATGAGGAGATTTAAAGTTATGAAACAGAAATTGAGAAACCTTTCGGCACCGGCCAATATAATATTTGCCATTCTTGCAGTTTTTATTTTCATTGCACCCTTGCAGTGGAGCGGAAAAGTTCTGGGACTGATTCCGGGCATGGAAAAGGCGGATGACTATCTGCTGCAGGCTATTGTGGAGACCGTTGTTTTAGTTATTTTTCTTGGCATCACATATTTATTTGGGCTGTGGGATATCTTTAAGGAAAATGCAGCAGGATGGACAAGAAGCTTATACACAGGTGGTTTTTTCATAGTTTATTGTCTGTATGCTGTTGTTTCAGGTATTTATATGTGCTTTTTGAGCGAGCATGGTGATGTGAAGGCATTTTACAACATACTCTTTTTCTTTATCGCGGTCTGCCTTGTAGGGCTCGTTGAGGAGCTGGTGTTCAGAGGCGTAGTGTTCAATCTGCTGCTGAGAGCTTTTCCAAAGACGAAAGGTGGAATCACAGGAGCCGTAGTTTTGGGAGGCGTACTGTTTGGATTGATGCATTTTTCCAATATGGGCGCAGGGGTTAAGTTCAGCAGTTGTCTGATACAGGTTATTTCAGCAGGTCTCATGGGCGTGCTGTTTTGCATGATATACGCGTCTACACGTAATTTCTGGATACTTGCCATTTTCCATACTGTTGTAGATATGGGAGGACTTTTATCATCGGGAATATTTGAGGGAGGAGGAGTGGCCGACAGGATTAATGAGTTTTCGGCAATGAACTGTGTCGCTTTTATCGTGCTCGGTATTCCTATGCTTGTTATGCTGCGTAAATCAAGGCGTATCCGTCTTGAGATGCTCTACAATAATGAGACTATCATAGATGACGAGAGGGAGGGCGCTAAGCTTGCAGTTGTTTCACTGGTGCTTGGTATTTGCAGTATTATTTTCTCGTTTTTTGGATATCTGATGGGACTTGGAATTGTCGGCATGCTTGCTTCCAAAATGTCAAAAAGGGCAAAGCAGTATAACAATGCAATAGCAACTGCCGGTATGATTACATCGATAATAGGATTTGTGCTGTCGGTAATCTGCACGATTGGCATGATGGTGCTGTTTGCAAGCGGCATGTACGACAGACTTGTTAATATGTCGATGCTGCAATAATACGAAGCAGACCTTTGAATGTGGCATAAAGTCTACATTCAAGGGTCATTTTTTAAGGAGAAACCATGAATATTTTACTGACAGCAATAAATGCAAAATATATACATTCAAACCTCGCAGTTTATTCACTGCGCGCCTGTGCCGGGGAGTACAGGGATGCTGTGGAGCTTGCAGAATACACGATAAACAATCAAAAGGATTACATTCTTGAGGAGCTTTATAAGAGAAAGCCCGACGTACTTTGTTTTTCGTGCTATATATGGAATATTGATTATGTGACTGATATTGCACGCGAGTATAAAAAGCTTTGTCCGTCAGTGCCGATATGGGTTGGAGGCCCTGAGGTGTCTTACGAGGTGGAGGCATTTCTGCGGGAAAATCCATACATAGACGGTGTGATGATTGGCGAGGGAGAGGATACCTTTAGAGAGCTGTGCGGTTACTATGCGCATAAAAGAAAGCTTAGTGATATTGCAGGCATTGCTTTCAGAAAAAACAGCACAGGTAATAGTACAAGTGTGAACAACATAGGAGGCAATAAAGCCGGTGAAATAGTATTCACAAGTCCACGCCCAATCAAAAACATGAGTGAAATCCCATTCTGCTATGATACTCTCGATGATTTTTCAAACCGCATCATCTACTACGAGAGCAGCAGGGGATGCCCGTTTTCGTGCAGCTACTGTCTGTCATCGGTGGATAAGACACTGCGTTTCAGGGATACTGAGATTGTCAAAAGAGAGCTTAAGTTTTTCATAGACCAGAAGGTGCCACAGATTAAGTTTGTGGACAGAACCTTCAACTGCAATCATGCTCATGCCATGGAGCTGTGGCGCTTTATAAAGGCAAATGACAATGGTGTGACAAACTTTCACTTTGAGATATCGGCGGATCTGCTGAATCAGGAGGAGCTTGAGCTGATTTCTGATATGAGACCAGGGCTTATACAGCTTGAAATCGGTGTGCAATCCACTAATGAGGTCACGATTAAGGAGATTCATAGGACTATGAAGCTTGAGAGGCTTAAGGAGGTTGTGAAGCTCATTCAAAGCGGCAACAATATCCATGAGCATCTGGACCTGATTGCAGGGCTGCCATACGAGGACTATGACAGCTTTGGGCGTTCCTTTGATGAGATTTATGAGCTTAAGCCAAACCAGCTGCAGCTTGGATTTTTAAAGGTGCTCAAGGGCTCGTACATGTTCGAGCATGCCGCGGAATATGGTATTGTGTACCATGACAAGCCACCGTATGAGGTCATGTCCACAAAATGGCTTTCGTTTGATGATGTGATAAAGATTAAGCGCGTCGAGGATATGCTTGAGGTGTATTACAACAGCGGACAGTTTGAGATTACGATGAAGCTCATGGAGTGTATCTTTGACAGTGCGTTTGAGTTTTTTCAGGAGCTTGGAGATTTTTATGAGGCAAACGGCTATTTTGGAATGAGCCATTCGCGCATCAGAAGGTGTGAGATACTGCTTGAATTTCTGGCTTTATACCTGCATGGCTGTGACAGCGATGCTATGACTTCTGTGGTATTATCCGAAAATGCCGGAGATAGAGATAATACTGATTTTGACGAAAATGCCATAGATAGAGATAATACTGATTTTGATGAAAATGCGCAGATTTACAGCATGATTCAGGAGTCACTCATCTTTGATTTGTACTATCGTGAGAACTGCAAGAGCCGCCCGAGGTGGGCCACAGATATAGGAAGCTTTAAGCACATGACACATGCATACTGTAAGAATGGAAAGCTGTCGCATGTGGAGCCGTTCCACTATATTTTTCCGGACAAGCACACGCGCAAGCTGGATGAACTGCCAAAGTATTATAAGGAGCCGGTGTGGGCGCTTTTCCACTACGACATGAGAGACCCGCTTGACCACCAGGCGCTGGTGGAGTATATAGAATAACAGTAACGCGATATGGCTATAGCGGAGTATATAAAATAACAGTAATGTGATACGACTATAGTGTTAAAAACCGGGAAGGTTTACGGACTAAGAAAAATGAGCAACATAGACAATATAAAAAATTACACGGTGATTGACCTTGAAATGACAGGTCTTTCCGCCAAAAATGACAAGATAATAGAGATAGGTGCGGCACGTGTGAGGGGCGGCGAGATAGTGGATACGATATCCACACTGGTAAATCCGAAGCAGCATATTCCACAACGTGTGCAGGAATTAACGGGAATTACCGACAGTGATGTGGAAAATGCGGCAGATATGGACGAGGCTGTGGATAACCTGCTTGATTTTATCGGAGATGATATCATACTTGGGCAGAATGTGACCTTTGATTACAGCTTTTTAAAGCAATGGGCGGTAAATCACAAGCGAACCCTTTCGCTGAATGCATATGATACGCTGAAAATAGCCAGAAAATGTCTGCCTGCTGAGCAGTCAAAGAAGCTGGAGGATTTGTGCGAGTATTTTGGTGTAAATAGGGAAAATGCGCACAGGGCGCTCGATGATGCGATAGAGACAAAGCAGATATTTGAAAAGCTGCTTGCACTGATGGATGAAAAGGGTGAGCCGGTGGAGTCAAAGTCACTTGTATACAAGGCAAAAAAACAGACACCCGCCACGGCCCATCAGGTCAGACAGTTAAAGGAGCTGATGACTGAGTATGGAATAGCAGATGTCATATCGTGGGATAACCTGACCAGAAGTCAGGCCTCAAGGCTGTACGATGAATATCGCAGCAAGTACATTAATAGGTGTGAGTAATTACCGGCCGAGGCGGCATCAGTCTGTAAGCTCTCAAGCATTGAAACAAATTTCGTGAAATTATCATCATATTCAGACAGTTTTTTAAAATTGAGAATGCCATATTTAAGCTTTAAATCAGTGTTTGTCATTCCGGTGAGATTGACAAGGGTTTTATCCCTTAAATCATTTATTTTATCATTATTTAATGGAAAAAACTTTTCCGGTATGGTAATATAACACAGGTCAGTGGTATCTCCGCGGAGGGTTGAGTTGGCCTTACGCTCCTTTTCCCAGAACTCCTCGGTGACCTTTGCCTGGGCAGAATCAGCTCTCTTTATGGCAAAAGTAATCACTGCAATAAATAAAATGAATAAAATTAGACAAATTGGAATCATATGTTGGAAAATCCTTTCTCATATATGAAAATAGTATAACTCATTTTTGAACAGAGGTGAATAGTATGTACGATTTTAATAAAAAAAGAAATCAGAAGGTGGTTGCTATAGTGATAATAGTGGTTATAGCAGCGATGCTTGTGACAACATTTGTGTCAAGTCTTGTATAGCTTTTCTTGAAATATGGAAAAAATATGATAATATGATATAAAATGCAGTTCAGTTAAGCGATGACAGGGGCGCTTTTAACAGCCTCAGGAAAAGGAAGCGGAAATGAAGATTAATAAAAAAGCATTATTACTGGGTACAATGGCATTTGTGCTTGTGGCAGCATCAGGCATGGTAAGTGCATATGCAAGCGGTTCGTCAGGCACAAAGAAGGCAAAGGTACAGACAATTACAGAGGGTGTGTGCATTGGCAGTGTGGATGTAGGCGGTATGACAAAGGAAGAAGCAAAAAAAGCAGTTGATGCCTATGTTGACAGCATAAAGGATACATCCTTTTCATTAAAGGGTGCAAATAGTTCATTTGATGCAACAGCACAGGAAATGTCTGTTTCGGCGGACACTGATGCAGCGGCGGACGAGGCTCTTTCAGTGTGCCATGAGGGTAGCCTGATTGACAGATTTGTGGAGTCAGAGGAGCTCAAAAAGGGCAATGTTGCCGTCAATATGTATCTGTCGGTTGATAAGCAAAAGACCGCAAAGATGATTTATGATAAGAGCGACGAGCTCAATATAAAGGCAGTTGACAATTCGCTGCAGAGAAACGGCGACAGCTTCGATTTTGTTCCGGGACAGGAAGGCAAAGAGGTCGATGTGGTAAAATCAGTCTATGCTATAAATGACTTTTTGCAGAATAGCTGGGATGGCTCGGCGAATGAGATAGAGCTAGTCACAAATACGGTCCAGCCTAGGGGCTCAAAGGAGGAGCTGTCAAAGATTAAGGATAATCTGGGAGGCTTTTCTACAGATTTCAGCAGCTCGGCAGCAGGGCGTGCAGCCAATGTAAAGAACGCGTGCAGCCTGATAAACGGCAGTGTCATATATCCGGGTGAGCAGTTCTCGGTTTACGAGGCTATCAGCCCTATCACAACTGACAACGGCTATCAGATAGCAGGCGCATACGAGAACGGTCAGGTAGTGGACTCGGTAGGCGGAGGCGTGTGCCAGGTTGCTACCACACTCTACAATGCGGTTATAAGGGCTGAGCTTGAGATAGTGCAGCGCTACAACCATTCCATGATAGTAAGCTACGTAAAGCCATCTGACGATGCGGCAATCGCAGGTACCTACAAGGATCTTAAGTTTAAAAATAATCTGGACAATCCGGTGTATATAGAGGGCTATTGCAGTGGAGGAATCATTACCTTCAATGTGTACGGAGTGGAGACGAGACCGGCAAACAGGGAAATTTCCTTCAGGAGTGAGACACTTTCCGAGGAGGATCCGGTCACGCAGTTTAATTTTGATGCAGGTCAGCCGGTCGGTTATTTCAACACCGAGCAGTCTGCACACAAGGGAGTGACCGCAAGGCTATGGAAGACGGTCACAGTTGATGGAACAGTGCAGAGCGATGAGGTATTCAACAACAGCAAGTACAAGTCATCACCGAAAATCGTGACGGTTGGTACAGCAGGAGCATCAGCGGAGGTTGTTGCGCAGCTTCAGGCGGCGGCAGCGGCTAATGATGAGGGCTCGGTTAAATCCATTGCTGCGTCTGCGGCAGCAGCGGCTCAGGCAGCACAGGCTCAGGCAACCCAGACACAGGATCCAAACGCGACAGCTCAGACACAGGGCGCGCAGACACAGACTACAGACCCGAATGCAGCAGGGCAGGCACAGGGCACCCAGACACAGCAGCCGGCAGGACAGACACAGGGAGCACAGACGCAGTAAATGCCCGCAGGTAGTTGTTTCTGATGTAGTTATTTGCAATCAATGCACCGGGCTGCAACAGTATACAAAACATATTATTAGGAACAGGAAAACACATGAAAAACGGTAAAATATCAGAGTCGGTTTTAAAGCGCTCTGTCTTAAAACAACTTCATACTAAAAGCGACAGAATACTTTTTAAACCGGCAGTAGGTGAGGACTGTGCGGTGATTTCCATGCAGGCAGGCGGCCAAACCAAGTTAGTTACAGCTACCCAGACGTTCACGCTTGATGTATCGGATAAGCATGTGCGTGCTAACTGCGCAGTTTATGATGCATTGAACAATATTTATGCCATGGGGGCAGGTCCTGTTGGGATAGAGCTGGCACTGCTTGTACCTACCACAGAAAACGAAGCCGTGCTTCGTGAGACAGTGAGAGCGATTGATGCTGTATGTGAGGAAGCAGGCATTGTGGTGCTTGGCGGACATACACAGGTGAGCCGTGCGGTGAAGAATATCGTGGTGACAGTTACAGCAATAGGTGAAGCATATGAGCAGGCACTTACACCATCATCGGCAGCAGCACCGGGCATGGACGTAATAGTGACAGGCTATGTGGGGCTTGAGGGCACCGCAATTCTTGCAAATGAGAAAAGAGCCGAACTTGAAACGAGATTTTCCAAGGCATTTATAGATAAATCAGCAGCATATATAGACCATATTTCCACCGCAATGGAGGCTGCATCCGCGATTGGCGCCGGTGTGGCGGCAATCCATGACGCTTCGCAGGGAGGCATCTTTGGAGCACTCTGGGATATGGCAGAGGCTTCGGGAATTGGTCTTGACATCGATTTAAAGAAGCTCCCTATCAGGCAGGATACGATTGAAATAAGTGAATTTTTTGATATAAACCCGTATAAGCTTTTGTCAGGAGGAAGTCTGATAATCATAGCTGCAGATGGTACCCGCGTGGTCAGAGAGCTTGAGAAAACAGGACAAAATGCTGTTATAGTCGGTGCCACAACCGATTCAAACGACAGAGTGCTGATTTCCGGCGAGGAGAGACGATTTTTGGAGACTGCCCAGACTGACGAGATATACAAGGTTTTCAACTAATATATTTGAATCAGGAGAATATATATCATGAGAGAAAAAATATTAACATTTATAGAGAAAAACAGCAGGATAAACCTGAAGGAGCTTGCAATCATGCTTGGCGTGGACGAGGCAAGTGTGGCAAACGAGATTGCTGCTATGGAGCAGGAGAATGTCATCTGCGGATATCACACACTGATTGACTGGGACAAGGCAGGCCTTGAGAAGGTCACAGCCATGATAGAGGTCAGAGTGACACCACAGCGCGGCATGGGCTTCGACAAGATTGCCGAGCGTATATACAACTATCCTGAGGTGAAGTCTGTATACCTTATCTCAGGCGGCTTCGACCTCATGGTCACACTCGAGGGCAAGACTCTGCGCGAGGTATCACAGTTTGTGACAGATAAGCTTTCTACACTGGATCAGGTGCTTTCGACAAAGACAAACTTTATTCTGAAGAAATACAAGGACCATGGAACTATCATGGCGGCACCTGTCAAATCCGATGAAAGGGGAATTATGTCATAATGAGAGACCCTTTATCCAGTACAATAAAGACTATCCAGCCATCGGGCATCCGTAAGTTTTTTGACATAGTGAGCGAGATGAAGGATGCGATTTCGCTCGGAGTAGGTGAGCCTGATTTTGACACACCGTGGCATATCAGGGATGAGGGCATATATTCCCTTGAAAAGGGACGCACCTTCTACACCTCAAATGCCGGACTCAAGGAGTTAAAGGTTGAGATTGCAAGATATCTCGACAGAAGATACGGCATGACATATGATTACAACAAAGAGATCATGGTAACTGTCGGTGGCAGCGAGGCTATAGATATCGCACTGCGCGCCATGCTCGATGCGGGAGATGAGGTGATTATCCCGCAGCCAAGCTATGTTTCATATGTGCCATGTACTGTGCTGGCAGGTGGCACACCTGTGATTGTGGAGCTCAAGGAGGAAAATGATTTCAGGCTGACAGCCGAGGAGCTTGAGGCTGTTATCACTCCAAAGACAAAGATACTTATCATGCCTTTCCCTAATAACCCTACAGGCGCTATCATGGAAAAAGCAGACCTTGAAGCAATTGTTCAGGTGGTTAAGGAGCATGATCTGTTTGTGATAAGTGACGAGATTTATTCGGAGCTTACATATGTGGATAAGCATGTATCTATAGCATCGTTTCCGGGAATGAAGGAGCGAACAGTGCTTATAAACGGTTTTTCCAAGGCTTATGCCATGACAGGCTGGAGGCTTGGATATGCGTGTGCACCTGAAACAATTCTAAAGCAGATGCTAAAGATTCATCAGTTTGCAATCATGTGTGCGCCGACCACGAGCCAGTATGCAGCTGTCGAGGCTATGAAAAACGGCGATGAGGATGTTGCACAGATGAGGGAGGAATACAACGGCCGCAGACGCTATGTGCTTCACCGCTTTAAGGAGATGGGGCTTAAGTGCTTTGAGCCTTTCGGGGCCTTTTATGCGTTCCCAAGCATCAAGGAGTTTGGCATGACCTCCGATGAGTTTGCCACAAAGCTTCTAAACAGCAAGAAGATTGCCGTGGTTCCGGGAACTGCATTCGGAGAGTGCGGTGAGGGCTTTTTACGTATATCATATGCATATTCGCTTGATGATTTAAAGGAGGCGCTCGGCCGCATTGAGGAGTTTGTCACAGAGCTTCGCGCCGGGATGGACAATAAATAGTTTAAATTGACAGGAGACAAAATGGCAAAGCTGAACATAGTGTTACATGAGCCGGAAATTCCGGCAAATACAGGAAATATCGGAAGAACCTGCGTCGCGACAGGCACGAGGCTTCATCTTATAGAGCCGCTTGGATTCTCACTTTCAGAGAAGGCACTAAAGAGAGCCGGAATGGATTACTGGAAGGACCTCGACGTCACCACATATGTGGACTGGGAGGATTTCCTTGAGAGAAATCCGGGCGCAAAGATATATTATGCGACAACAAAGGGCAGACATGTGTACTCTGATGCTCATTTTGAGCCAGACTGCTATATTATGTTTGGCAAGGAAAGCGCAGGCATTCCGGAGGAGATACTAAAGGAGCATCCGGATGAGTGCATCAGGATACCGATGATAGGTGAGACAAGGTCACTTAATCTGTCAAATTCAGTAGCTATCGTGCTCTACGAGGCATTGAGACAGAATAATTTTGATCATATGAGGCTTGAGGGAGAGCTTCATCACCTGAGCTGGGATGACTAAATCAAGCGGCAAAGCGCATATTTTTGGCAGCTATTTGGGCTTTAACAGCTATGATAATTGTAAATACGGTAGATTTTTAGGAAAAAGAAATGGGCATAATTAAAACAAGCAAATTAGTACATGAATTTATACGAAGAGACGAGGAAGGCAATGTAGAGTCAATCACTACAGCACTCGACAACGTAAACCTCGACATAAAAGAGGGGCAGTTTATTGCAATCCTCGGTCACAATGGTTCAGGAAAATCAACTCTTGCAAAGCATATCAATGCACTCCTTGCGCCGAGCGACGGCACCATATGGGTGGATGGCATGGATGTGTCAAAGGAAGAGAATGTCATACCTGTCAGGAAAAGTGCAGGTATGGTTTTCCAGAATCCCGACAATCAGATTATCGCCAATGTCGTGGAGGAGGATGTGGGCTTTGGACCTGAGAATATCGGTGTGCCGACAGATGAAATCTGGCAGCGCGTTGACTATGCGCTAAGGGCTGTCGGTATGACAAAGTACCGCACACATTCACCGAACAAGCTCTCCGGAGGACAGAAGCAGCGTGTGGCAATCGCGGGAGTTGTGGCAATGGAGCCAAAATGTATAGTATTTGACGAGCCTACAGCCATGCTTGACCCAAACGGACGCAAGGAGGTCATAGCCACAGCCCATGAGCTCAATAAGAAAAAGGGCGTGACCATCATTCTCATCACCCATTACATGGAGGAGGTGGTCGGTGCAGACCATGTCTATGTCATGGAAAAGGGCAAGGTGGTCATGGACGGCACACCGCGTGAGATTTTTTCAAGGGTGGACGAGCTGAAGGAGCACAGGCTTGATGTGCCGCAGGTGACACTGGTAGCTGATGAGCTCAAAAAGGCAGGGCTTGATATCCCTGATGGAATCCTGACGAGAGAAGAACTTGTAAATGCGCTTGTTGCGCTGAAAAACAGATAGGCGGGAGAAAATATGTCAATAATTCTAGATCACATAAACTATTGCTACAGTGCCGACTCAGCCTACAAGGTGCAGGCACTTAAGGATGTAAGCCTTGAGATAAATGATGGAGAATTTATCGGAATAATCGGTCACACCGGTTCGGGAAAATCCACACTTATCCAGCATATGAACGGCCTTTTGAAGGCGACAAGTGGTCATATATACTACAATGGACAGGATATATATGACAATGATTATGATTTAAGCAAGCTGCGTCACAAGGTAGGGATGGTGTTCCAGTATCCGGAGCATCAGCTTTTTGAGACAACCAACTTTGAGGATGTATGTTTTGGACCGAAAAATCAGGGGCTCGATAGGAAAACAGTGGAGCTAAGAGCCTATGAGGCACTGCAGAATGTACATTTTCCGGAGGATCTCTACTATCAGCCGCCGTTTGATTTGTCCGGAGGACAAAAAAGGCGTGTAGCCATAGCTGGAGTACTTGCAATGCACCCTGACGTACTCATACTCGACGAGCCGACAGCGGGACTGGATCCTGCGGGCAGAGATGAGATACTGGGACTACTTTTACAGATGAAAAAGGATCTGGGTATTACAATCATACTCGTATCACACAGCATGGAGGATGTTGCGGAGTATGTGGACCGCATCATTGTTATGAATTCAGGAGAGGTGATGTTTGACGGAGTGCCGAAGGAGGTATTCTCACACTACAAGGAGCTTGAGGAAGTCGGACTTGCAGCACCGCAGGTCACATATCTGATGCATGATCTGGTGGAAAAGGGCATACCAGTTGACCTTTCGGCGACGACAGTTGCGGAGGCGAGGGACTCAATACTAAGAGCCTTTAAATAGCTCACCAATGCTGACATTTTGATACAAATTATGAGGAAGGAATACAAAAATGATTCGTGATATTACCATAGGCCAGTATTATCCGGCTCAGTCGCCAATACATAAACTGGACCCAAGAGTAAAGCTTTTCGCAACACTTATATATATTATTGCGCTGTTTTCCTACAAGGGAATAGCCGGTGTGCTGTTTATAGTTGCCGCGCTTGCCGCAGTTATAAAGATTTCGAAGGTGCCCTTTAAGTTCATGGTAAAGGGACTCAAATCCATTATAATACTGTTGCTTTTTACAGCATGCTTCAGCGTGTTTTTCACACAGGGAGAGTACACAATCTGGGAGTACGGTATACTGCACATTTCTGACACCGGACTGATAAATGCAGCAACCATGATGATACGACTTGTGCTGCTCATTATAGGAACCTCGCTCATGACACTCACCACCACACCAAACCAGCTCACGGACGGTCTTGAGAAATCCCTGGGCTTTTTAAACAAAATACATGTTCCGGTGCATGCGATAGCCATGATGATGTCTATAGCGCTTCGTTTTATTCCAATCCTTATTGAGGAGACGGACAAAATAATGAAAGCACAGATGGCAAGAGGAGCTGATTTTGAGCATGGAAATATCATAAAAAGAGCAAAGAGCATGGTGCCTCTTTTAGTACCGCTTTTCGTATCGGCCTTCAGGCGTGCGGATGACCTCGCAATGGCCATGGAAGCCAGATGCTACAATGGTGGAGAGGGCAGGACAAAGATGAAGCCGCTCGTATATGAAAAGGACGATAAAATAGCATATCTTTTCATATTTGCTTTTTTAGCGGTTGTGATAGTGCTTAGAATCCTTCTGCCGGTGAATCTGGGCAATCTTATTTTCAGATAGTGAAATAGATAGTGCAGGCAAAACAGGAGAGATATATGCGTGTAAAAATGATTGTAGCCTACGATGGCACAAATTACTGCGGCTGGCAGATACAGCCAAACGGCATAACAATTGAGCAGGTATTAAACGAGCACCTGAGCCGCCTGTTAAAGGAGGATATAAAGGTGACAGGAGCAAGCCGCACCGATGCGGGAGTGCATTCACTTGGAAATGTGTGTATGTTTGACACCAATACCCGCATGCCGGCGGAAAAGATATCGTATGCACTGAATCAGAAGCTGCCGGAGGATATAGTGGTGGTCGATTCCTGTGAGGTAAGCGATGATTTTCATCCACGCTTCTCAAAGAGCCGTAAAACCTATGAATACCGCATATTAAATGCGAGGTTCAGAAATCCGACACGCAGGCTTGACACATATTTCTATCATTATCCGCTTGACACAGAAAAGATGAGTGAGGCTGCAAAATATCTTATAGGAGAGCATGATTTTGCAAGCTTCTGCTCGGCAAACTCGCAGGCACAGACCACAGTCCGCACGATATATGACTGTACGGTGTCAAAGGCCGGTGACATCATCACAATACGTGTGACAGGAAACGGCTTTTTATACAATATGGTGCGCATAATCGCAGGAACACTTGTGAAGATAGGTGGAAGCGATATGCCGGCCGATGCGATGAAGGACATAATAGCCACAACAGACAGGGCAGCAGCAGGTCCTACAGCCCCGGCACATGGGCTTACAATGATAGGACTCAAGTACGAGTAACAGCTTTAGATTTTTAATATTATATTAAGATTTTTGGAATATCAGTTTTTAGCTTCAATAATAGGCTATAATGTTGTTACTGTTAATACACGGTACGGTAAAAAGAAGCTTGGAGATGAAGACGGTTATGAGAATTACAAAAGCAAAAGAGAAAATTATAAAAAACAAAGCCATAAACAGCACAGACGAAGGAAAAGGCAGACACCGTAAGGTAATCCGTATAGGAGCGTTTGCTTTGGTATTTGTCGTGCTGTTTTCGTTTGTCTCGACATTTTTTAAGATGACAGATGCTGTCAATATTGCGACTATAGAGGGCTTTTACAAGGAGCCGAAGAACACAATTGATGTGATGATGATAGGAGCCAGCGAGGTATACGCTGATTACAGTGCAACCGAGGCTTGGAAGAATTATGGATACACATCATACTCGCTTGGGGTATCAGGAGTGCCCGGCAGTCTGTACAAATCTATGCTCAGAGAAGCTCTCACCAGACAGCATCCGAAGGTTGTGGTTTTTGAAGTGAATGGCTTTTTACAAAATGACAGCTATTACGAAAGGACGGTAAAGCTGCATAGCTGGATAGACAATATCCATAATGAGGAAAACAGGCTTGATACAATAAAAGAGATTGTGCCAAAGGATGAGCAGGATAACTTTAGAAACCCTTTAAAGCTATATCACAGCAATTGGAAGGATATTGACAAATGTGCACACACCTTTGCCACAAGAGTTGGAATGTATTTTGCAAAAACATCATGCATGAAGGGATTTTCATCTATTGCAAAATATTCCGATTGTCCATCAGGCAAGCAGAAAAAGCTCTATTTTACCGACAAGAGCAGAGCGTATATGACTGATCTGCTTGAGTATTGTAAAGCACAGGGGGTGGAAAAGGTGCTTTTTGCGAGGTTCCCTCATGAGAAGGAGATAAAGAATCCGCAGGTGCTTTGTGACGTGAAGGAGCTGGTGGAGTCTTATGGCTATGACTTTGCGAGCTTTGAAGGCGATAAGGAATTTATCGGAATCAATGAGAGGGATGATTTCTACAATTCAGAGCACCTGAATATAAATGGAAGCCGCAAATTCACTGCATTTATGGGAAAATATCTGTCTGATAATTACAGGCTTAATGCAGACCACTCACCGGAGATTCAGAGTGCATGGGGCGAGTGCGCAAGGCGCGCTGACAAGGTGATAAGTGCCTGCGCAAAGGATACGGATCTGAGTCTGGGCAATCATTATTTTGAGATGTCCGTTTATCTGCCTTATAATTTTTCGTCAAGCCTTGCGACAAATAAGGTAGCAGATACGAACAACGAAGCAAAGCCTGCAAAGGAGTTAAATACCCCGGTAAAAAAATAGCATGATAGTGTATGGACTTTAAAATAAATACTGCCTGTTAATTAAAGTATGTCTGGCAGTATTACTTTAGAAAATAGATTTGGAGTAAATAAAATGGAACTCATTTCATTAAAATATGCGATATTTGTAATCGTGTTGCTTGTACTATATTATTGCTTTCCGAAGAAATACCGCTGGTATGTGCTTCTGGCGGGAAGCATGGCATACTATGTGATTATATGTAAGTGGTATGTGCTTTTTATCATTTTCACAATATGCACCACCTATGGCTCAACAATATGGATTGATAAGCTGTTAAAGGAGCAGAATGCCATCGTAAAAAGCCATAAGGAGGACTGGGACAGGCAGACCAGAAAGGAATACAAGGAAAAGGGCAGAAAAAAGAGAGTGGCAGTCATGCTTTTTGCGCTGCTTTGCAATTTCGGCATATTGGCATTCCTTAAATATATACCATATGCGGGCGAACTTGGACTTTTGCTTCCGCTTGGCATATCCTTTTACACCTTCCAGTCCATGGGCTATGTGATGGATGTATACAGGGAAATTGTCGAGCCTGAAAAGAATTTCCTTAAGGTAGCGCTATTCGTGTCATTTTTCCCACAGATCATACAGGGACCGATTGCGATATATGATAAGCTTGCGGGACAGCTTTACGAGGGACATTCCCTGAGACTTGAAAATCTGCAAAAGGGTGCGCTTCTGGTGCTCTGGGGAGTCATGAAAAAGCTTGTGATAGCAGATCGCGCGGTAAATATCATCAATTTTGTGATGGATAAGCCGATGGATTTTTCGGGCACTTATGTATTTTTTGCGGCAGTAGTGTATGCGCTGCAGCTATATGCGGATTTCTCGGGAGGAATCGATATAGTGCGCGGTATTGCGGAGATGTTTGGCATAACAATGTCAACAAACTTCAACCATCCGTATTTTTCGCGCTCACTCACAGAGTACTGGCACCGCTGGCATATGACTCTTGGAGACTGGTGCAGAAACTATATCTTCTACCCGCTTTCAATCTCAAAGCGTTTCCTGAACTTTGGCAAATGGCTAAAGCCGAGATTTGGTGCGCATATCAGTAAGGTGCTTCCGGGCTGCATCGCGAGTGTCATCACATTTATCGTCATCGGAGTATGGCACGGTGCCAATATGAAATACCTGTATTTCGGACTTTGGAACGGCATTGTAATCATGCTTGCAGAGCTTTTTGCTCCAGTAAACAAAAAGGTGGCAGGCGGCTTTTTTAAGCTGACCGGCCTAAGGGAAAAGGGTATATTTGCGACAATTGTATCAGTGCTTTGGACCTTTATGCTCATACTGGTAGGCTACTATTTTGACATAGCAGAAAATGCGTCGACAGCATTTCATATGCTTTTTAAATCAGTCACGGATTTCCATATCAGCGAGCTTGGAATAAACAACATCATTTTGAATCTCGGAGCATGCGGACTGGACGAGTACGATATATTTTTACTTATAATATGTACTCTGCTTTGGTTCTTTATCAGCTTCGTTGAGGAAAATAAAAAGCTCGACATGCGCGATTTCATACTTTCAAGGAAGCTGCCGCTTCGCTGGGCGATAATATATCTTGGCATCTTTATAGTAATAATATTCGGATACTACGGACCGGGAGTGAATCCGGCTGATTTTGTATATATGCAGTTTTAAAAAAAGTATAAACATAAAGAAAAACTTAAAGGAAAAGTTTCAAGAAATAGCTTAAAGAAAAAGCTTAAAGAAAAAGCCGAAAATAAGGGTGAAAAACACTTGACAACAGCCGGTTACGCAAGTATAATATCTAGGTCTGTAAAAGTAGATAAATGGAAGCCAAAGCCCCGGCAACCATTTAGTATAGATAATGATAGTCATCTGAGATGGAACAGAGGACTATAAGATGTCAAAAAGGAAGTGGCGTCCGGACATACGCGATTTCAAGAGGCATCGGCATTAAAAGTAATCGAATCATTTAAGGAGGAAAACCGATGAAAACATTTATGGCTAGTCCTGCTACAATCGACAGAAAATGGTACGTAGTAGACGCTGAAGGTAAGACATTAGGACGTTTAGCATCAGAAGTTGCTAAAGTATTAAGAGGAAAGAATAAAGCAATCTTTACACCACACATTGACACAGGTGATTATGTAATCGTTGTCAATGCTGACAAGGTTAAGGTTACTGGTAAGAAATTAGACCAGAAGATTTACTATCATCACTCAGATTATATCGGTGGTATGAAAGAGACAACATTAAGAGAGATGATGAACAAGCACCCAGAGCGCGTTATCGAGTACGCTGTAAAGGGAATGCTTCCAAAGGGACCTCTTGGACGTCAGATGTATACAAAGTTATTCGTATACGCTGGACCAGATCACAAACATGCAGCTCAGAAGCCTGAGACATTAGAGTTTTAATAGGAGGTAAAGTAAATTGGCTACTACAAAGTATTACGGAACAGGAAGAAGAAAATCATCTGTTGCTAGAGTATATTTAGTACCTGGAACAGGAAAGATTACAATCAATAAAAGAGATATCGATGAGTACCTTGGTCTTGAGACATTAAAGGTAGTTGTTCGCCAGCCATTAGTTGCAACTGAGACAGTTGACAAGTTCGACGTTTTAGTTAACGTTCGTGGTGGTGGATACACAGGACAGGCCGGAGCAATCCGTCACGGAATCGCTCGTGCACTCCTTCAGGTAGATTCAGAGTACAGACCAGTTCTTAAGTCTGCTGGATTCTTAACACGTGATCCACGTATGAAAGAGCGTAAGAAGTACGGCCTCAAAGCCGCTCGTCGCGCTCCGCAGTTCAGCAAGCGATAATCTACAGCTTAATAATGCTAAAAAAGCCCGGAAATACGCCATTTTCCGGGCTTTTTCTATGCCTGAAATCGCCTGATTCCGATGGTGAAATTTGAGGAAATTTGACTTCAAATTAACCCATTTTGATGGGTTTACCATGGGTTTACGGCCTATTTTTGAGCCTAATGGGTGGAAAAATGGGTTTACAGAAGGCCATTTTGGAGGGGAAATTAGCCCCATATCCTTGACAGATTTTCGGCAAAAATCCGGCTGAAACGGAATGAAAAACAGTGTCAGGTTCGTTTGGCGAGTTCTGACGAATTCTGCAAAAATTTAATATCAGGTATCCTGTTACATAGAGCCTTGGCTCATTCTTTGAAAACGAGAATGGGTCGAGGCTCTATTTTTTTCGCCCGAAATCCGGCGAGACAAATTTGAGCAGGAGGTAACAGGTATGACGGATTTCAATCAGAAGACCCATGACACCGATGTGGGCAGTCATGGCGGACAGTCAAGGCAGATGATGGAGGTGTTTGAGAACCAGGAGTTTGGTTCGATCCGCGTGTTGCAAGAGGCGGGTAAGACCTTCTTCTGTGCAAGCGATGTGGCGAAAGCGTTGGGGTATGTGAATCCCTACGCCGCAGTGAAACGCCATTGCAGAGGCCCCCTAACGAAACGCGAGGGGGTCGTTCAGAAGGTGAACCAGTATGGGGATGCTGGAGAGCAGGTCGTTGAAATCTCTTTTATCACAGAAGGCGATGTTTACCGACTGATCGTTCACAGCAAACTGCCATCGGCAGAACGATTTGAACACTGGGTGTTTGATGAAGTTGTCCCTTCTATCCGCAAGCATGGAGTGTATATGAGCGATTCCATTTTGAATCAGGTGATTCAGCATCCGGAAGTCATCTACACTCTGGCACAGGAGCTTGTAGCCGAGAGGGAGCAGCTTGAGGGTATCCGCAAACAGCTGGATGCGGCACAGCCCAAGGCAGACTACTTCGACACCTTTGTGAATTCGGAGGATTGTACCTGCATCCGGAATTTCTGTAAGGAAATTGGAATCCAGGAGAAGACGGCAGTGGCTCTCTTACTGGATCATCGCTATCTGTACCGCAGTCCGAGTGGCTGGCTGATGCCTTTTGCAGATAAATCTGCAAGGGGCTATTTTATTGTCCGGGATTGCTACGGCAGAAGCGGAAAACTGGTGCAGCAGACGAGAGTGACCTGCAAGGGAAAGAATCATCTCTTCAAGTTGTTTAAGAAATGGGGTGTGATCAAATGACGCTTTTTACAGAGGGACGCCTTCAGGCGTTTGAACGCATGATGCAGGATACCGGCAAATACCATCGCCGGGAGGACAGCGAAGATCGTCCGCGCAAATGTCCGAAGAAAAAAGCGGAGCCTGCGAAAAAGGATGGTGAGCACCATGCCGGTATTCAGGGTTGAGAAGAACAGCAATTACACAACGATGTGCAATTACCACCTGCGGGATCAGGGTCTCAGCCTGAAAGGGAAAGGACTTCTCTCCATGCTGCTCAGTTTGCCGGACACATGGAACTATTCGGTACGGGGATTATCTTCGATTACGCCGGATGGCGTAGATGGAGTGCTTACAGCTCTAAAAGAGTTGGAGCGTCTTGGGTATCTGGAAAGGAACCAGCAGCGTGAGAGCAACGGTCGGATGGGCAGAGCGGAGTATGTGATTTATGAGATGCCAAGGAAAAAGCCGTGTTTGGAATCACCGTGTACGGAAAAGCCGTATACGGTAAATCCGGATACGGACACACCGGTTACGGAAAATCCCGCGCAATTAAGTACTAATAGAACAAGTACTGAAACAATCAATAAAAGAGAGAAGAAGGAAATCCAGCATCGGTATGGCTCATACGGAAATGTTCTTCTCTCCGATACGGAATACGGCAAGCTCCGGCAGGAGTTCCCAGGAGATTATCAGATGCGGGTGGAGCGGCTCTCTGAGTATATGGCCTCCACCGGCAGGAGATACAAAAATCACCTTGCCACAATCCGGAGTTGGGCGAAGAGAGAAAAGCCGAAGTATAACCCGGCAGACTACACATTTGAGGAAGGAGACAGCCTATGAGCGACATGGTGCCTGAAGTTTTGAATGCGGCGTTGGATTCGCTCTTTACGCCGAAAGAACCCGGAGAGCGGGAATACCAGGGCGAGGACGGACTGCTGTATTGCCGGAACTGCCACACGCCGGTGCAGTGCAGGGTAAAGCTCTGGGGCAGAGACAAGATTGTTCCCTGCCTTTGCAGATGCCAGCAGGAGGCAATGGCGGAAAAGAAACGCCAGGATGAGCTGGTGGAGCGGCAGCGTAAAATCAGACAGCTGAAAGCAACGGGGATTCAGGAAAAGCATCTTCTGGAATGGAATTTTGCCGTTGCAGAAGACAACAAGGATATCCAGATGGCAAAACGCTATGTGGAGCAGTGGAAAAAGGTCAAGGCTGAAAACCTTGGCCTTTTGTTATGGGGAGATGTCGGCACCGGAAAGTCCTTTGTGGCGGCATGTATTGCCAATGCGCTGCTGGATCAGGGCATTCCGGTTTTGATGACGAACTTCTCCAAAATCCTGAACCAGATGGGTGCCATGTATTCGGAAGAGCGATATCGGTATATCGCTTCGTTTTCCAACTATTCTTTGTTGATTCTGGATGATCTGGGAATTGAGCGCAGCACCGAATATGCGCTGGAGCAGGTCTACGCAGTCATTGATGAGCGTTACAAGTCCGGGCTTCCGGTCGTTATCACAACCAATCTGAAGATTGCTGAAATCCGCAATCCGCAGGATGTGGCATACGCCCGGATTTACAGCAGGATTCTGGAAATGTGTACGCCGGTGCGAATCAGCGGAGAGGACCGCAGAAAGAGCATTGGAAAAGAAAAACAGCAGGTTGTTAAGGAGGTACTTGATCTATGAAGTGCAAGGCAAAAAAGGCGTTTTTCGCAGGTAAGAATGACATCTATCACCGCTGGAAGGAGGTTAAGAAGCTGAATGGCAAAAGCAAAAACCAGTATTACAACAGAAAACCGCAGTGGCTCAGCTGCCGACGCTGCGGCTAAGGAGCAGCGGACGGAGATGCCGCTTTCTGACCTGCATCCCTTTGAAGGTCATCCCTTTAAGGTGCTGGACGATGAGCTGATGGAACAGACCGTGGAGAGCATCAAGCAGATTGGTGTGGTATCACCGCTGATTGTTCGGCCTGACCCGGAAGGCGGATACGAAATCCTTTCGGGACACCGCAGACTTCATGCAGCGCAGCTGGCAGGTTTGGAGACAGTGCCGGTCATCGTTAAGGAAATGGATGATGATGCGGCAATCATCTTTATGGTGGACAGCAACTTGCAGCGGGAAAATATCCTTCCCAGTGAGAGAGCGTTTTCCTACAAGATGAAGTTGGAGGCAATGAAGCATCAGGGGGAACGCGGAGATTTAACTTCTGGCCAAGTTGGCCAGAAGTCGGTTGGAACGGTTTCAAGAGACATTGTGGCAGAGCAGGCTGGAGATAGTTCTCGCAATGTTCAGCGTTTTATCCGCCTTACCAACCTGATTCCAGAAATTCTGGACATGGTGGATGAGAAGAAAATCGCCTTTAATCCGGCGGTAGAGCTGTCTTACCTGAAACCGTCCGAACAGAAAGAATTTCTGGAGGCAATGGACTATGCACAGGCATCCCCATCCCTGTCGCAGGCACAGCGGCTGAAAAAGCTCTCGCAGGAGGGCGGCTGTACCTTGGATGCCATGTGTGAAGTGATGAATGAAATCAAAAAGGATGAGCTTGACCATGTGACGATTAAAAACGAGGTTCTTCGGAAGTATTTCCCGAAATCCTATACGCCGAAGCAGATGCAGGACACGATTATCCGGCTGCTGGAAAAGTGGCAGCGAAGTAAACAACGAGATATGGAACGATGAGAAGGAGATTTTTATGATGATGAACTTTAAGAAGAATCAGAACAACGCAGTGTGCAGCATGGATTGCAAGAACTGCCCGAATGGTGCATCGCAGCCGAATCCGATGGATGATTCCATGTTTGAGAAGTCCATTGCGATGCTTCATAACTGGGTGATGCTGGAGGCAATCCGTGAAGATCACCCGAAGGAACGCATTGTGATGGTGATCCTGCCGGGGGCTGGCGGCGAACTTCTGACCGAGGCTGGCAGTCGAGACATCTTTGAGGATGTTTACGATGAGATGGAGGCTGATCTGGTGGCAGATGGGGAACTGCTTCTCCATTATGATAAGAGCGATGTGATCGAGACTGACAGAACCCGCTATCTGTTGGGAGCTGCGGAGGTTTCGGAAATCGACCAGAACGGCAACGAATGCAGCATCAATCTGTTTACGCTGGAACGCACCATCGACTATGTGAACGAGAACCTGACGGTGGTTTCCATTGGCGGCGAGTTGGTTCCAGCACTGCGCCTGATCTAAGGAGGTGCCTATGAAGAAATTTGATGTGGAGATTACAGAGACTCTCCAGAGAAAGGTTTCCGTGGAAGCTGCCTCACAGGAAGATGCGGAACGCATGGTGACGCAGGCGTGGAACAATCAGGACTATGTTCTGGATTCCGGCGATTTCACCGGCGTGGACTTCAAGACCGTGGGAGAACATGAATTGG